>Ga0265296_1000652_pt1 | contig 48728 bp, 53 predicted proteins | sample MunlanPumphouse1_FD_189073 | JGI IMG/M metagenome (GOLD analysis project Ga0265296, IMG submission 189073) | Groundwater microbial communities from a municipal landfill in Southern Ontario, Canada - Pumphouse #1 | ecosystem: Environmental > Aquatic > Deep subsurface > Groundwater | place... | reverse complement strand
ACACCGACTTCGCGATATCCAACCCGATCGTCGCAATCTTCTCCATCGTAGCTCTCCTTCCAGCTCATCCCGCGGATCATACCGCAGGGAGTTGGAGAGCCGTCCACGTCATCAATTTCGGACAGGCGGGTTTCATGCGGGAAACTTCGGAAGCGGACATTCGGCGTCGCCGAGCCGCTACGACGGTTCGGCCGGCGGAAAGCTCAATGTGGCTGCGATCTGTGCTTCGGCCGTGGTTGCTTCAGCAATGAGCAGGCGCAGTGCCTTTGCGGTGTCTTCCAGAAGCCCGTCACCAAGAGGCCGCTCGCCATTGATGAAACGGCGGATGGCCCGCTCGTCTATGCCAAGGCGCCGCGAGAATGCAGTGGTGCCGCCAAACAGTTGGACGCAATAAGCAAAATGCTCGCGTCGCTCGTCCACTGAAAATGACGCGGCCATTGTTTCTCCTTTTCGCTCGCTGCCGGTGGCCATAGGCTATCTGTCGGATGAGGCGCAATCGACCAATTACGAGTATTGGAAGTTGCGCTAAGCCGCGCAGGCGCTGGCTACCGCGGGAGTTGGCCGTTGAGAGCCGGTCAGCTTCTAGCAAGGCATCGTAGAAAGCAGACAATAACCCACTGCTCGAAAGGCTCGACTGCTGCCGACGCCCCTTCGATGCGATTGCCTGTCAGCTTGACCATGCGCGACCTTGCCCGATTTCCCTATGATGCCTTATCTGACGAAAAGCATTTTAGAGAATTTTGCGGGCCTAAGCCTTGCCCTGTCAGGGCGCGATCCACCATAAGCACGCAGCTGACAACCGGGACGAAGGAGACACAGTCGACGTGGACGATACGAGATTGCTCTTGCTCGTCCTGATTCTGCCGTTTGCTGGAAGCGTTATCGCTGCCTTCCTGCCGCAACGCGGCCGTGATGTCGCAGCCTCGCTCACCGGATTCAACGCGCTTGCTGGTGCGATCATGATCGCCAGCCTCTATCCCGTCGTCAGCGCGGGCAAGGTTGCGCGGTTCGCGATACCTTGGATTCCCGCCTTGGACCTCAATCTGACGCTGCGACTAGATGGTTTCACTTGGCTGTTCGCGATGCTCGTCCTCGTCATCGGCGCGCTCGTAAGTTTCTACGCACGCTATTATATGTCGCCAACCGATCCCGTGCCGCGCTTTTTCGCTTTCCTGCAGGCGTTCATGGGAGCGATGCTCGGCATCGTCCTGTCCGGAAATCTCATCCAGATCGCCTTCTTCTGGGAACTAACGGGCCTCTTTTCCTTTCTGCTGATCGGCTACTGGCATCACAATCAACGCGCGCGGGACGGCGCGCGCATGGCGCTGATCGTGACGGGTGCGGGCGGTGTCTGCTTGCTCGTCGGGCTCATGCTGCTCGGACGGGCGGCCGGAAGCTATAACGTCGACGCCGTACTCGCAGCCCGAGCGGCTATCCAAAGTGACCCCGCCTATCTTCCCGCGCTCGTTTTGATCCTGATCGGGGCCTTTACAAAGAGCGCTCAGGTTCCATTCCACTTTTGGCTACCGCATGCGATGGCCGCGCCCACGCCGGTCTCGGCCTATCTGCATTCCGCAACGCTCGTGAAGGCGGGCATTTTCCTGCTGATCTTGCTGTGGCCGGTCCTCGCGGGCACCGAGAGCTGGTTCCTCATCGTGACGAGTGTCGGACTGGCAACGCTGTTGGTCGGCGCCTGGTCGGCGATCTTCCAGCAGGACCTGAAAGGAATGCTTGCCTATTCGACGATCAGTCACCTCGGCCTCATTACGCTACTGCTTGGCCTAGGCAGCCCACTCGGCGCCGTCGCCGCCATTTTCCACACGGTCAACCACGCGACCTTCAAGGCCTCGCTCTTCATGGCCGTGGGCATCATCGACCGCGAAACGGGAACCCGGGACTTGCGCCTGCTGAGCGGGCTCGCGCGCTTCATGCCGATCACCGCGACACTCGCGATGGTCGCCGCCGCTGCGATGGCCGGCGTGCCGCTGCTCAATGGGTTCCTGTCCAAGGAGATGTTTCTTGCCGAAGCCCTTCAAGCTCATAGCGGAACGGTCATCGACGTGGCCCTGCCTTATCTTGCCACCCTCGCAAGCATGTTCAGCGTCTTGTATTCGGTGCGCTTCATCCATCAGACCTTCTTCGGCCCGGCCCCGTCAGGACTGCCGCACGAACCGCGCGAAGCGCCGCCGTGGATCCGTCTGCCAATCGAAATTCTGGTGCTCGCCTGCCTGCTCGTCGGTGTGTTTCCCGCTCTGACAATCGGTCCCTTCCTTGCAACTGCGGTTGGCTCGGTGCTCGGCGAGCGCGCCCCCGAGTACAGGCTTGCCGTCTGGCACGGCTTTACGATTCCGCTGCTGATGAGCTTTGTCGCGTTGCTGGGGGGCATGGCGCTCTACATCCTCTTCCGCGCCAAGCTAAATGCTACCGAGCGGCCGCCGTTCATCGGTAGGCTTAAGGGCCGCCGCACGTTCGAGGCGGTGCTGGCGGCGATTGTCCAGGCGGCGCGCGCGCTTCTGCGCTGGTCCGCGACGAAGCGCCTTCAAGTCCAGTTGCGCCTCATCATAGTGGCGGCGCTCTTCGTCGGGACCCTGCCCTTTCTGCGCTATGGGTACACCCGCGGCCCCGCGCCCGACACGCTGATCGATCCGATATTTGCCTTGTTGTGGATCTTGGGCGGGGCGTGCGCGGTCGCAGCAGCGGGTCTGGCAAAATTCCATCGCCTAGTAGCGCTTGTTCTGATCGGCGGCGCAGGCCTTGCCACCTGTATCAGCTTTATCTGGCTTTCGGCTCCCGACCTTGCACTGACCCAGCTGCTTGTCGAAATCGTCACGCTTGTCCTGCTGCTGCTCGGTCTGCGCTGGCTGCCCCAGCGGCTTCCGGATGTCTGGCCGGCGGGAAACAAGCCCGGGACGGTCGGCATTCGGCGCGGCGGCGATCTCGTCATCGCGCTGCTTGGCGGCGCCGGGATGGCGGCGCTCGCCTATGCGATGATGACGCGTCCCCTGCCCGACACCTTGTCACGCTATTTCGTCGAGCAAGCCTATCCTGGTGGTGGCGGTACCAATGTCGTCAATGTCATCCTCGTCGATTTCCGGGGCTTTGACACGTTGGGTGAAATCACGGTTCTCGCGATCGTCGCACTCACCGTTTTCACGCTGCTTCGCCGCTTCCGCCCGGCACCGGAGAGTGTCCAAAAGCCGGCGCAGCAGCACCGGCAGAACGCATTCGACGATGCGCGCGAGGGACACGAGCGCGGCGATACGCTCGTCCATTATCTGCTCGTTCCGCGGGCGATCATCCAGTGGCTCTTCCCCGTCATCCTGATGTTCGCCATCTATCTGTTGATGCGCGGCCATGACCTGCCGGGTGGCGGCTTTGCGGGTGGGATCACGGCGTCGATCGCGATCCTCCTTCTGTACATCGCGAACGGGACGCGCGCCGTCGAAGCCGCCCTTCATGTCGAGCCCGTCCGATGGATAAGCGCCGGTCTTCTTTGCGCGGGCGGCACGGGGCTAGCCGCGTGGGCGTTCGGCTATCCGTTTCTCACCAGCCATTCGCGCTATCTCACCATCCCGTGGATCGGCGACATTCCGCTCGCGACCGCCCTCATCTTCGACATCGGCGTTTTCGCGGTCGTGGTGGGAACGACAGTGCTCATTCTCATCGCGATCGCGCACCAGTCGATCCGCGCACCGCGTGCGAAGACGCCGATTGACGGCCCGCCTGCGACGCCGACTGGGGAGCCCGCCTGATGGAGATCGTTCTGGCCCTCGCCATCGGCATCTTGACCGCATCGGGACTGTGGCTGATCTTCCGCCCCCGAACCTTCCAGGTCATCCTCGGGCTATCGCTGCTGTCCTACGCGGTTAACCTTTTCATTCTCGCTGCCGGACGACTGCGCAGCGATGCGCCCCCCATCGTCGGCCGCGACCCCGCATCAGCCGATCCTGCGTTTTACGCCGACCCGCTGCCACAGGCACTGGTGTTAACCGCAATCGTCATCTCCTTTGCCACGACGGCGCTGCTGCTCGTCGTCCTCCTCGCCTCGCGCGGACTGACAGGAACCGACCATGTTGATGGTGAGGACGGCGAAACATGACCGGCTGGATTGATCATCTGGTGATAACGCCGATCATCCTGCCGTTGATGGCGAGCGCCTTGATGCTCGCCTTCGACGAGCGCCGCCGCGTTCTGAAACGGGTGCTCAGCCTTGCGACCGCTGCGCTGTTGATTGCAAATGCCGCCGCACTGTTGTGGCTCGCAGGCGATGGCAGCGGCCCGCTGGTCTATCTCCTCGGCAACTGGGCCGCGCCCTTCGGAATCGTCCTGGTCGCCGACCGGTTGTCGGCGATGATGCTTCTCTTGGCCAGTGTCGTCGGCTTCACGGCGCTATTCTATGCCGTCGCGCGCTGGGACCGGTCGGGTCCTCGTTTTCACGCCCTCTTCCTCCTGCTGCTGATGGGCGTCAATGGCGCCTTCCTGACGGGAGACATCTTCAATCTTTTCGTCTTTTTCGAGGTTCTCCTCGCGGCGTCCTATGGGCTGATTCTCCATGGCTCGGGCACTGAACGAACGAGCGCCAGCCTCCACTATATTACCATCAATATCGCCGCTTCGCTCCTTTTCTTGCTCGGCGTCGCATTGCTTTACGCGGTCACCGGCACGCTCAACATGGCCGATCTCGCACTTCGCGTTGCGAGCACCGACGCCGGCGATCTCGCGCTTCTCGAAGCCGGCGCCGCGATCCTGGGGATCGCCTTCCTTATCAAGGCGGGAATCTGGCCGCTCAGCTTCTGGCTCCCCCGGACCTATGCCGCCGCCGCACCGCCTGTCGCCGCGGTGTTCGCCATCATGACCAAGGTCGGCATCTATGTCTTGTTGCGCCTATCCTCGTTGATCTTCGGCGACGCCTCGGGCGAAGCTGCCCGTTTTGCAAATGAAGCCCTGCTTTACGCGGGTCTGGCGACGATGATCTTCGGAGTCATCGGCATCCTTTCGGCCCGCCAGCTTACGCGCGTCGCCGGCTATTATGTGCTGGTGTCCTCGGGCACCTTGCTGGCCGCGATCGGCATTGGCGGCGAAGCACTGATTGCCGCGATGCTATTCTATCTCGTCAGCTCGACGCTCGCGGTCAGCGCGCTCTACCTGATCATCGAGCCCGTCGAACGCAATGCGGACGAGGAGGACATGATCGCCGGCATCGCCGAGCCCGTATTCGACGACGAATATGTTGGCGCAATCGAGGAGGTCACCGACGAGGAAGGGGTGATCATCCCCGGCACGATTGCCATCCTCGGCGGCGGTTTCATTTTTTGTGCGCTGCTTCTCGCTGGCCTGCCGCCGCTTTCGGGCTTCATCGCGAAATTCGCGATGATCGATGCCCTTCTGAAGACGAGCGAGGTGGATCCGGCGGGCTGGGCGCTGATCGGACTGATCATCCTCTCGGGGTTGGCGACGATGATCATCATGACGCGCGCGGGCATTGATCTGCTCTGGACGCCCGGCGAGGATGCACCATCGCGGCTCAGCCTTGTGGAAGTGGTCCCGATCGGCCTCCTGCTGACGGTCTGTCTAGGCCTGATGCTCTGGGCGGGGCCTGTCATGGCATATCTCGAGAAAACCTCATCCGCACTGCACCAGCCCGCGCACTATGTCGCGGCGGTAACCGACACACCACAGGCGGGACGAGAGCAATGATCCGCCGCCTCATTCCTTTCCCGCTGCTCACTCTGGCGCTTCTGGCGATGTGGATTTTGCTGACGGGCTTTTCGCCCGGCCATATTATATTCGGCGCCCTGATCGCAGTGATGGTCTCGCGCACGATGCTGTCGCTCAGGCCCGAGCGCCCGACGCTCAGGCTCGGCCGCGCCGCGGTCAGGCTCGCCTTGATCGTCTTCATCGATATCATCCGCTCGAACATCGCCGTTGCAAAAATTATTTTACTGCGGCCGCCAGAACGCAATTCGGGATTTATAGAGCTTTCGACAGCGCTTCGCAGCCCCGACGCGCTTGCCATGCTGTCGATCATCATCACCGCTACGCCTGGTTCGCTGTGGGTGCAGCACGACGCCCACCGCCACATCATTCTCATCCATGTGCTCGACCTTGTCGACGAGCAGGAATGGGCTCGGCTGATACAGGAACGCTATGAGAAGCTGCTGATAGAGATATTCGAATGACCATGTTGCTCCTCGCTCTAACGATCACGGCGTCACAAATCCTCCTCGGCCTTGCCATGGGCTGCGCCGTCTTTCGCATGCTTCGAGGTCCCCGGGCCCAGGATCGGATTCTTGGGCTCGATGCGCTTTATCTCGCCGCGATGCTGCTGCTCGTCACTTACGGGATCCAGACGGGGCGGACGCTCTACTTCGAGGCGGCGCTGGTCATCGGGCTTCTCGGCTTTACCGGTACCGTGGCCCTCGGCCGCTTCCTGATGCGCGGAGAGGTGATCGAATGATCCAGGCACCCGACCTACCGTCATGGGCCGCAATCGTCGTGGGTTTGCTCGTTTTCGGCGGCGCGGCGATCACCCTGCTTGGCGCAGCCGGGCTGCTGCGGCTGCACAGTTTTTACGAGCGCGTGCACGCGCCGACACTCGGGGCGACTTCGGGGATGGCCGCAATCCTCGCTGGCTCGGCTCTCTGCTTTTCCGTGCTTCAGACCCGGCCCGTCATCCACGAGATCTTGATCGCGCTATTCGTCACCCTGACAACGCCCGTGACGCTGATGCTGCTAGCCCGGGCGGCGATCTACCGCGACCGCAGCGAGGCGAATGCCGGCGTTCCACCTGACCCGGACTCGGGAAACGGCGAGCCAGAACGGTAGACGCGACCTCGACATGGTGCAGGAAGGCGAGCCGCCTCGTAGCTACACTCTCATGTCGAAACTTTCGGGCTGAGCGAGGCGCCACGCGGCACCGTAAAAGTCACGATCCGACGCGCCGCTCAGCAATTCTCCGTCATCCAGAAAAATGTGCAGCTGCGAGAATAGCCTGATCTCGGTGAGGCTGACGCGGCGGACGAGATGGTGTGGCCCAAGTCGGCTCGGGTGATCGAGCCCCGCGGCAGCGATCATCTCGGACAGTGCCAACAGCGTATTGCGGTGAAAATTATAAACGCGGTCGGCCTTGTCGCCGACAACGAGCGCACGCTGCCGCATCGGATCCTGCGTCGCGACCCCGGTCGGACATTCGTTCGTGTGGCACGACAGCGATTGGATGCAGCCGATCGCGAACATGAAGCCCCGCCCCGCGTTGGTCCAGTCGGCACCAAGCGCCATGACTGTGGCGATGTCGAAGGCGCTGACGATTTTGCCGGCAGCGCCTACCTTGATCTTCTGCCGGATTCCCGCACCGACCAGCGTGTTATGGACGAACAACAGACTTTCGCGAAGCGGCATGCCGAGATGGTCCGTGAATTCAAGTGGAGCCGCGCCGGTGCCCCCTTCGGCGCCGTCGACGACGATATAATCGGGCAGAATGCCGGTCTTGAGCATGGCCTTGACCATCGCCATGAACTCCCAAGGCTGTCCGACGCACAGCTTGAACCCTACGGGCTTCCCCCCGGACAATTCGCGCAGGCGCCCGATGAACTGGACAAGCTCGATCGGCGTGCTGAACGCCGAATGCCCCGGCGGCGATATGCAGTCGCGGCCCATCGGGATGCCGCGCGTGGTGGCGATTTCGAGCGTCACCTTTTCGGCAGGCAAGATGCCGCCCTTCCCGGGTTTCGCACCCTGACTAATCTTGAGTTCGATCATTCGCACCTGTGGATCCGAGGCCTGCTCGGCAAAGCGTCCGGGATCGAACGCGCCATTTTCGTCGCGGCACCCGAAATAGCCGCTGCCGATTTCCCAAATGAGATCGCCGCCATGTTCGCGGTGATAGGAGCTGATCGAACCCTCACCCGTGTCATGCGCAAATCCGCCGAGCTTTGCACCCTTGTTGAGCGCGCGGATCGCATTGGCGCTGAGCGCGCCGAAGCTCATCGCCGAAATATTGAAGATCGAGGCGGAATAGGGCTGACGGCAGGCGTCGCCGCCAATCGGGATACGGAAGCTGGCTGGGTCCGCCACCGGCACGGGCCGCGTCGAGTGCGCGATGAACTCATAGCCATTCTCATAAACGTCGACGAGGGTGCCGAAAGCGCGGTCGCTGACCTCGTTCTTGGCGCGCGCGTAGACAAGCGAACGCTGGCTTCGCGAGAAGGGCGTTTGCTCATGGTCGTCCTCGAAGAGATATTGCCGGATGCCAGGGCGAATATCCTCGAAGAACCACCGCAGGCGGCCGACGATCGGATAGTTTCGGCGCACCGAATGAAGCGGCTGCCGCAGATCATGGAGCCCGACCAAGGATAAGATGGCGCCGACGACGAGCAACGACCAAGCCCATATTGCGGGAAGACCCGGTATCGCGAGAAGCGCTGCGGCTATGCTCGCGGCGAGCGGGGTGAAACGAATGAAAGGCAAGGGATACTCCGTGGCCGGCAGACGGCCTGATTTGGATGCGCGACGTCTGTCGACTGCGGCGCGATTAGCCCAGAAACAGCCGCACGCCCGCGACGGCGAGCGCTGCGGGCAAGAGAATGTATAGGACGAGCCCCGCGACCGGCGCCTGCAAATCGGGCTCGTGATCGCGATAAAAAAGCGCCAGCTTTCGCGAGAGCTGCATATCGCCCATGATCACAGCCTTGTCGACGAGCGACAGGCCGCGGAACTGGCGCATCAGCGCGGCGAGTTCCGGTTCGCTCAGGTCGGGATAGCGATGGAGCGATTTCTCGACCTCCTGCAGCGTCGGTGACCGGGGTCGCCACCGCTCGATCCGTGATTCACATTTACTCATTGTTATGCTCCTTTGAGCCTCCTCAAGGAAGCTCGGAATGATGGTCGTGTGTCGGCTGGCCAGCGTTACCGAGCCTACATCCCCGCTTCGGCGATCGTCGCGCTGGCCAAGCGAGATTGAGGCGGGCTTGCCCAGATCATCGCCGCCATGAGTATGAAGGACACGCACGTGGCAAGGATCCAACCGCGCCGAGGCCTCCGCGTCATCGCGAACATCAGGCTGTATGCTCCGACGACTGCGGCAACGAGAATGAGGCCGATTATATCTTCGAGGCTGTAATTCCAGCGAAGGCTCGATTCCGCCACTTCGCGCAACATGATGTAACTCCAATATCTAGGGTGAGGTCGCCATCGCTGTCCCGACCAGCCAGCAGGCGGCCAGGAACAGAAGAACAAAGGCGGCAAGCAGCAGGATCTTCATTCGGTAACCGATCTGCCACGGCTCGCCTGCGGACCGCTTGCTCATGACTCCTTCTCCTTTCCCTCGATCGACGCGGAGCGCGCGTGCAGCACGCTCACCAATGCGAGCATCTCGCGCCGTGCCGGCGCCGGTGCGGCGATCCGCGGGTCACACCAAAGATCGCTGTACATGTCCGCATAGGCCCGCAGCTTGGCCGGCATTTCGGCCTCGCCGCCGGTGAACTGCTCCTCGATGCGGGCCGCGGTTTGCGCGGCCCGCTCAAGGGGCAGCCCGCGCCCGGCCATATCGCTCCAGGCCGCACGGCGCTGCGCCTCGACCGCAAGCCACCCCGGCGGGGTCGTGAAATGGCGGTGCAAAGCGCCCGCGATGGCCTTCGGGTGAGCCGCACTTGGCGACAGGCGCAGCGCCGTCGCGACGAGCTGATCTTCGGCAAGCGGGGAAAGCTCGAGCCGCTCGATCGCGGTCATGCCATCGTCGGCAGGCAAGCGCAGGCGCGTCGCCTCGTGCGGGGGCACCAGCATCGAACTTGCGCGGCGTGCGGCATCTTTAATCAGATGGCTGAACAGAGCTTGCTGTTGCAGAGGGCCGTTCACGTAAATCTCCGTCGCCGCCGCGCTTAACGCGCGGCAGCGTTCTCGTGGCAGCGGCTACAAGAAACTTGCCGACTAAACGGGAGTCATTCGAATGGAATGCCAAACAACCTACCGGGCCGTGACGCTGTCTCTCGAAACGTCGGCCTAAGCCTGCCTGGTCAGTGAAGCTGCGCTGCCTGTGATCAAGGGATACACCCCGGGCCCGCCACGCGCGGATCCGGGGCGGCTAGCGTTCGAGCAGCCGGCCCACATAATGCGCGAAGCGCGAAGGAGATGAAGCGAAATCGCTCATGGCACTACCAAGATGGCCCTGAAGCTTCGGAAGTCAAGCATGGCTGGCGTCGGCCATTCGCGCCCGCCGGGCGCCGCCCGACCGATCGAAGCCGTACGCTGGCGCCGCAATCGAGGACATGGGCGGGCGATTTTCGACAAGGACCGAGAGCAAAGACCGCTCATCGGGCCGGTGCGAAATCCGGACCGAAACCCCGGGAAGCGCGCCGAAGGGATCGGCGGCCGCGGCGGAGATGCAGTGTGCTACCCCCCTCCAGTCCGGCATGGCCGCGCCGAGCCAGCGCGCGACATGTAACCCGGCGCGCGGCGAATGCACGATGATATGCCCGATAGCCTCAAGACGGCCCGCGATGCATTCCAGGTCGCGCGGATCGCTCTCCTCGACGTCATACACCGGCAAGCGCCGGACACGATAGGATGACCCCAGCATGGCACCCAGATCGCCGGCGGGACTAACCGCTCCCACATGAAGAATGTCGGCCGGGGCGCTCGGATCAAGGCGGATAGTCCGGCACAGATCGGCAATATTTCCCGCCGCCGAGGTCACCCGGCTGTAGCCACGCGCCCGCGCGAACCGCGCGCTATGCTCGCCGACCGCGAACACAGGGATGTCGGCGAGCGCCGGGGTAAAGCGGTGCAGTCTTATGCCGTTCAGACTCGTGAACACGAGCGCGTCCGGAACCGCCGTGAGAGGCCGAGTGGGAATGGCGACAATGCGCAGCGCCGGGGAGCTTAACGGCTCATAGCCGGCGCCGGCGAGGCGCTTGGCCGTCAACCGGTTGAACGGGTCGGTACGGGTCACCCAGACGAGGCCCCGGGTCATTCCGGGGCCATCGCGCGCGCCGCGCTGCGCCAGTAGGAATCGACGCATCGCGCCAGAAATGTGATCGGCACGGCGGTGCCGAGCACGTCCTTCAGCAACGGAACAAGATTGTCGCCGAAACGACTGTAGATTGCACGCGGGAACCCACGCGCATCTGCCTCGGCTGCCACACCTCCTTCATAAGCTGCAATTGTCATGTCCAGCAATCGATTGGCGGCATCAGCCCCCGCTGGTGCATCGATGTCGCCTCCGATGAGAAAGGGCGTGGCCGCTTGCGAGAAAGCAGCGCGTTTGTCCTGCAAAAGACCGAAGGCCTCGGCTTCGGAAATCGGGGTATCCATTATAAACTCCGGGCGTAAAAACGCCGTCATGAACCCGCAGATAGCGGGGTTCCACTTTGGGAAAATAATCGGGGAGGATCCGCGTCGGATCCAGCTATCGAGCCTCGGGAACGGCTCCGTCGCGGGTCAGGCGAGGAGGCTGCGAACCGAGGCGGGACCGCGCGTCAGCAGGCTGCCGGCATGGTCAAGGAAACGGAGAACCGAGTGAAACGTCATGCGGCCTTGTAGCACGGCTGCATCAAAGGGCCAAATCGGCACTGCGACCGCTCTGCTCCGGCGCGCGATTACATCCTGCGGTGGCTGCGCATTGCGAAGCTCGACGTGATGCGCGCCACGCCAGGCAATCGCGACAAGACGTCGCGATGGAAGGCGCCATAATCATCGATCCCGCCAATTTGGACACGCAGAATATAATCGCCATCGCCGGTCATCAGGAACCACTCCTGGATTTCGGGGTGCCGGCGGAGAGCCGCTTCGAACCGCAACAGATATTCCTCCGACTGGCGCTCGAGTTCCACCTGCACGATCGCTACCATCCCTTCGTCCACCGATCCCCCTGCCACAATCGTTGTATAGCCCCGGATCACACCCGATTGCTCGAGCAGACGTACGCGCCGCAGGCACGCGGAAGGGGAAAGGCCGACCTCGGCAGCGAGGTCGCTATTCGTGATCCGCGCATTCAAACGCAGACTGTTCAGAATACGGCGATCGGTAGCATTCAAAGTCGACACAAGATTCCTCCATTCGCTCGCAGATTCTGCCGCCAAACTGCCAAATAAACATCAATCGTGGTGGATTCGGCGAAAAATTGCGCACGACACGCATTATCCTCGACTGCGAGGGAGATCAAATTGGAACCGCCAGCGCCGCCCCACTCGAGCCGTCTCATCGTCGATTGCGATGCGATCGCGGCGAATTACCGTCGCCTCGTCAAATGCGTCGCGCCGGCAAAATGCGGAGCGGTCATCAAGGCGAATGCCTATGGCCTGGGCGTCGCGGAGGTGGCAGCCGCTCTTCGCCAGGCCGGCTGCCGAATTTTTTTCGTCGCGCGATTGGGAGAGGCCATTCAGCTTCGCCGCATGACGGGTTCCGGCTGCGACATCATCATCCTCAATGGCCTCGACCCGGGGAGCGAGGCGGCCTGCGCCGATGCGGGTTTCATTCCTGCCCTGAATTCGGCTTCGCAACTCGCCGCTTGGCAAACTCACGCCCGATCTGCCGCGCGCCCTTTGCCCGCGGCACTTCAGGTCGACACCGGCATGTCGCGCCTCGGTTTGTCTCACGATGCGGCGCTGGAAGCGGCGAATGACCCCGCATTGGCACAGGAACTTGACCTCCAGCTTCTGATGACGCACCTCGCTTGCGGCGATAAGCCTGCAAGCGGCGAAAACGAGAAACAGCTGCGCCGGTTCGAGGGGATTGCCGCGCATTTTCCAGCCGTGCCGAAGTCGATTTCGAACAGTGCCGGCGCCTTCTTCCCGCGCACCTTCCACCGCGATGTGGTTCGTGCCGGCGTCGCGCTGTTCGGGGTCGCTCCCCTTGCGGAGGTCCTGAGCCTGCAGTCCGTGGTGCGCCTGGATGCCCGGATCCTTCAGATCCGCACGATCGAGGCGGGCACCGGGGTCGGCTATGGTCTCGATCATGTTGCATCGAGCTCGCAGCGGCTTGCGACGATCGCGATGGGCTATGCCGATGGCTGGCCGCGGAGCCTCGGCGGCAAAGGCGCGGCCTGGCACGAGGGTGTACGCCTGCCCATTGTGGGGCGCATCTCGATGGACAGCCTCACGATCGATATCAGCGCGCTCGCCGAAGACTGTTTGTCGGAGGGGCATTTTGTGGAGTTGCTCGGCCCATCGCAATCGCTCGCGGACGTCGCCAGCGACGCGGGCACGATCGCTTATGAGATACTGACCGGACTTGGACTGCGGCATGCTCGCTTCGTCATCGAAAACGGCCGGATGCGAGCTGTGCACGATCGAGCAGCGGCATGAGAGTCATTGTTCTCGGCGCCGGTGTGGTCGGCGTAACGTCCGCCTTTTACCTCGCGGAAGCGGGACATGAGGTCGTGCTGGTCGACCGGCAACCGGGGCCCGCGCTCGAGACGAGCTTCGCCAATGCCGGGGAGATTTCGCCCGGCTATGCGTCGCCTTGGGCGGCGCCCGGCATTCCGGTGAAGGCGTTGCGCTGGCTGTTCATGAAACATGCGCCGCTGATCCTGAGTCCCCGGATCGATGGGGCGATGCTGCGGTGGGTCTTCGCAATGCTGCGAAACTGCACGCCCGCCCGCTATGCGCTCAACAAGAGCCGCATGGTACGGCTGGCCGAATATAGCCGCGACGAACTGATCACCCTGCGCGAACGGCTGATGCTCGACTATGACCAGCGCTCGCAGGGCACGCTCCAACTATTCCGGACCCAGAAGCAGTTTGACGACAGCGCGGGAGATATCGCGGTGCTCGAACAATATGGCGTCGCCTACGAGTTGCTCGGCCGAGAAGGCTGCGTCGACGTCGAACCTGGTCTTTCGGGTGCCCAGGGGCACTTCGTCGGCGGTCTTCGTCTCCCTGGCGACGAGACCGGCGATTGTCACCTGTTCACCCGCCAGCTTGCCGCTCACCTTCCCGCGATGGGGGTCGAGTTGCGCTATGATACGCCTGTCACCGGTTTAGAGATGCGCGCGGGCCGGGTCGAAGGTGTCCGGACCGCCACCGGATTTCTCCGCGGCGACGCCTATCTGGTGGCGCTCGCGAGCCACTCTCCGCCCCTCCTGCGTCAGGCCGGGCTCTCGCTGCCGGTCTATCCTGTGAAGGGCTATTCGATCACCCTGCCCGTCGCCGATGCCGCGCGGGCGCCGGTGTCGACCCTGCTCGACGAAAGCTACAAGATCGCGATCACCCGGTTGGGCGACCGGATCCGGGTCGGGGGCATGGCGGAACTCTCGGGCTTCGATGGCCGGCTGCCAGCGCAGCGCGAAGCGACTCTGCGCCATTCGCTGCGCGACCTGTTCCCCGGTGGGGCCGACTTGGCCGCGCCATCGCATTTCTGGAGCGGCTTTCGGCCGATGACCCCCGACAGTACCCCGATTATCGGTGCGACGCCGGTGGCGAACCTGTTTCTGAACACCGGACACGGGACGTTGGGCTGGACGATGGCGTGCGGGTCGGGACGCCTCGTTACGTCGCTGATCGGCGGCCAGCCGCCCCCGATCGACCCCGCCGGTCTCGGCATCCAACGCTACATGTGAACTATAAGGAAAGGCATATCATGACTATCGAACGACTTCATTCGGGCCCGCGCATGAGCCAGGCTGTGATCCATAACGGTCTTGTTTATCTCGCCGGCCAGATCGGCGCGCCTGGCGAGGATATAGCCGCGCAGACGCGTGCGGTGATCGACAAGATCGACGCCCTCCTCGCCGAGGCGGGGACCGACAAGTCGCATATTCTGACAGCGACGATCTGGCTCGCCGACATGGAGGACTTCGGCGCGATGAACAGGGTCTGGGATCAGTGGGTCGGCGGCGCCAACGCCCCCGCCCGCGCGACTGGCGAGGTCAAGCTCGCGACGCCGGACTATCGGGTCGAGATCATCGTCACTGCCGCTCTTCCCTGATCTCATCCGGGCCGCCCTGCTCGCGCGTTGCGGCGGCCCAAAACCTCGAATGGGTGCGCTGCGCCGACCGACCGGGGCTGCAGCGGTTGACTCGACTCTCGTTGCGGCCCATCATGCCGCCATGCACAATGCACAGCATCTTTGCCGTTTTCGAACCGAAAGTGGACAGCTTCTCGCGGGCTAATTGCCCCCGGTCACATGGTGCTTCGCGCCCCTGACCCGGGGGTCATCCTTTTAAAATTTGCGACACTCAAATGTATGAGCGCCCCCTTGCGCGCGCGCGCCTGCGAAAGTAAGAAACATGACAAAACCGAAGCGTTCCAAGCGCCCTCCCATTCACATGATCGACAGCGAGGCCGACGTGCTGGGCGATCTGGCCCTTGCGGCCGCCGAACGGTCGCCACAGGTCTCCGCGATGTTGCTCGACGAGATGACGCGAGCGAAATTTTATTCTCGCGAGCGTATTCCGGCCGACGTTGTCGTCATGGGTGCGACGGTGGAGTTCGACGACGCCAACGGTTCGACCCGGTCAATAAAGCTTGTCTATCCAAAGGACGCCGACATCTCTGCCGGCCGCATTTCAATCATGACGCCAGTCGGCGCCGGATTGATCGGTCTTCGCGAAGGCCAGTCCATCTTGTGGCCGGACCGCGAAGGCCATGAGCGCGAACTTGCAATCGTTCGGGTACGTCAGGAAACCTATAACAGCCCATGAATAACTGCCGCGCAACCGGAGGCAGGCGAGAGTATATTCGCTCTCACCGGTGGCCGGGTGCTTTTGCGACTGGATCTTTTCCATGACGAATACATCTCCGCCCCCCCGCCGAGTCCTTCTAGCGACGGATCTGAGCTGTCGATGCGACCGCGCCCTCGACCAATCCGTCGCGCTCGCGGAGCAGTGGCAAGCCGAACTCGTCGCCGTTTCGGTTGCGGAAACGACGACGATCGACATGCTCGACGAGCGCCCGCGCAAATGGCGCCGTCAGGGCGACACGACCGAGCGCATGCGCTGGCGCCTTGCGCGCGATCTTAAGGGAAAAGTCGCCAATATCCGAACGATTGTCGCGGAGGGAGAACCTGCATCTGCGATAAGTGCGATCGCGCAGCGCGAGCAATGCGACCTGATCGTGACGGGCTTTGGCCATGACGCGACGCTGGGACGCATCTTCCTAGGTAGTACCGTCGATCGGCTTGTTCGTGAAACCCGCATTCCGATCCTTGTCGTCCGCGAACGAACGGCTGGCGCCTATGCTCGGGTGCTGGCCACGACCGACGCGTCGGAGGAGTCGCTGGAGGCATTACGCGTAGCCTCGGTTCTTTTTCCCGCGGCCGCGCTCACTCTCTTCCATGCCTTTGATTATCCTTACTCCAGCCTGCTGGACGATCGCGATTTCTCCCAGGAAACGGCAGAAAAAGAGGCGGCATTGAACCAGCTTCTGCAGAATGGGGCCTTCCAGCGCGACCCTCTCAAGCAAGTCGTCAAAACGGTCGCTCGATTTGGATCACCCGAAGCGCTGTTGCCCGACTATGTCGAGGATCACGGCATCGACCTCACGGTGGTTGGCAGCAACGGCCATGGAGCGTTGTTTGACGCCTTGATCGGCAGCACCCACCGCAAGCTTCTGGATACACTGGAGGGGGATATCCTGATCGTGCGTGAGAGCTGATCCAATCCCGGCGTGCCTTGCAGCATCTCGGCGGCCCGCAAAATATGCCTCTCAGAACCAGCATCGCAGCGGGATTGCCGCCGCTCCGACCGGCAGCGCCGTCTGGCCTGTGCACGACCGCTTGGCCTGGGCGCGGAGAAGACAGAACCAGTCGTGCTGATCGCCTTTGTCATTGCGGGTTCGTTCGCGACCGCGCGGCGCTCGCCTAGGCCGAAACGGCAATGATCACAACGCCGGCCGCGCCTATGCTTTTGGCCGCGTGGTTTTCGGCGACTTTGCGGCGTGCACGATTGGCTGATGTCTGCTTCTGAAGTACAGCCTGGTGGTCGGTGCGGTCGCGGTCGGCGGGTTGGGCTATGAGCGTCCCTGCTTCATCCATGATTCCGTGTCCGGTCCGTGCCGCTGGCAGGGCCGGGGTCATCAACCTTCCCGTCATGTTTATCGTATCAATCGTCAACTGCTGGGATGCTTGGTACGCGGTTCCAAGCTACGATCAGTTCGCCGAGACTCCGCCTTGAAGAAGGCTAAACAGGCCCCGAGCGACGCAGAGGCCGGAATCTTCGGCGATCGTCACGCGAAGACCTGTTCCAGCCTCAATCTTCTCCCGAAGCGCGGGCGTTGCTGCGCCGCCGCCGGTAAGCAAAATACCCTGGCCGTGAATATCCTTGCTCAACTCGGGCGGCGTCTGGGCGAGCAGTTCGAGGATGAGATCGACGATGTGCTGGGCATGTCGTTCGATCACGTCGGCGAACTCGATCGGCGCGATCCGGATCGCGGCCGGCAATCCCGACACGAGGCTCCGTCCCTTGACTTCGATCGTGCCGGCAGCGCCGCCTCGTGTACAGGCTTCGCCGATCGCATATTTTATGCGCTCGGCGCTGCTGCGGCCGACAAGCAGCTTGTGCCGGGAATGAAGATAATCGATGATCGCCGCGTCGAGTTCGGCGCCGCCGCCGCGCAGCGATCGCGTGAGACAGACCCCTCCCAGCGACAAGAGGGCGACCTCCGTAGTGCCAGCGCCGCACTCAACGATTAACGTTCCTTGCGGGGCATTGATCTTAAGGTTCGCGCCGATCGCCGCAGCGAGCGGCTCCGGCACGAAGCACACCGGATTGAGCGCCGCGTCCCGCGCTGCAGTGAGCATCGCGTTTCGTTCGGCTTGCGTGACGTCCGCCGGTAATCCGATCATGACGCGCGGGGAGCGGAAGGAACGGCGGTTGATCACTTGCGACGCGGCATAGCGAAGCAAATGGGTGGCGGCCCCAATATCCTGGAGAACCCCACGCCTCAGCGGCCGCCGCACGCGCATTCCAGTCGGCGTCCTGTCGGTCATTGCAAAAACCGGCGCACCGGCCGCGACAAACCGGGGCTGATCGCGCAGTCCCGCGAGGCAGCAGAGCGAGGGCTCGTCAAATATGACGCCGTCGTCGCGGTGGATCATGCGCAAATTGGCCGTCCCGAAATCAATCGCGATTTCGGCCGGCCGGCCGGTAAGATTCGAGGTCATGCCATCCTCTAGCAAGGCGTGGTTGGTCTGTCTTGGTATAACCCTTCGGTCGCACGGTTCTTTAACCAGAGAAGAGTAAGTTGTGTCGGCCGCACGGGGCAAAGGACCGCGACCCTTCCCGCCCCGTGCGAGCACCTTCCGACGTGGAGCCAGAGAACATCCTCGGCCAGCAAATGACGTGGATTTTGACGAAGACAGATCGTTCGCTATTCACTCGAGCACATATATTCGAACTATTGATCCACTTTACTACGATCGGCATCCGACTGCGGGCTTCGATTTCCCGCCGGCTTAAGTCTATTGGCCCGCTTGATAAGCTCACCGGTGGAAATCAGCTCAAAGGTTTCAGCGTCTATGTATCGGAGCATCTCACCCGTGAGGAGCTCCGTCCAAGCTCCACCAATTTGATTCCGGGTTCCGTTTTCTCCCTGCGCGATCCGAAGATGTCGATATTCGACGACCACCAGGGTGGATCCGTCGTCGCCAACGCATCGATAGCGCGCCGTCTCCTCGACAAGAAGCCTGTCCCCGCGATCGACGCGACATATCAGACGGGGCGGCAGGGCAGGCACCATTGTCAGAGTGCCGATTGCAGCGAATAATTAGCGAGGGTGAAAAGCATCGAAATGACGATCCCAAATGCAAGGATCATCATACCGGAAATGCGAAGAATATACCGCGCCGGATCGTCTTCCATCAGCGGCGGTGGTGGAGCCGAGCGAAGCCGACCATGGCGTAGAATGCCCCACCAGAGCCGGACGAACTCCTGCCGGAATGCCAAGTGGAATCCGAGCACGACCAGCAGAAACCCGATCAGATCCACAATGATAACGGTCATAGGCATCAGCGACATCCTTTCTTCGCCTCGGGTCTTGCCGACTCAACATGCAGTCAGGGCATATTCCAGATCGGCAACCAGATCTGGTTCCGCCTCCAGACCGACCGACAGCCGAAGCAGTCCCGGCCCAATGCCCGCGAGGCGCCGTGCGGCTTCGCCCATGTCGGCGTGAGTCATCGTCTCGGGGTGGGCAACAAGACTTTCTACACCGCCGAGCGATTCCGCGAAGGTGAAAACGCGCAGCTTCTCGATCAGCCGCGGCACTGCGTCTCGGCCGCCGACCAGCTCGAAACTGAGCATCGCGCCAAAACCCTGTTGCTGGCGCGACGCCAGCCCATGGTCGGGATGCGATGCGAGACCTGGGTAGTGCACCGCGGATACGGCGGGATGACGCTCAAGCATCTGGGCAATCACCATGGCGCTGATCTGCTGCTGATGGAGTCGTGGATATAAAGTTCTGAGACCGCGGAGCGTCAGCCAGGCGTCGAAAGGCGAGCCCGTGCATCCGACAATATTGGCCCATTGCGACAGGCTTTCGGCCGCGCCCGGATCGGCCGCGATCACGGCGCCGCCAATGACGTCTGAATGGCCATTCAGAAACTTCGTCGTCGAGTGGATGACATAGTCGGCGCCAAGCAGGATCGGGCGCTGAAGCGCCGGCGAGAGAAATGTGTTGTCGACCGCAACGCGCACCCCCGCCCCCTTTGCCTGCGCCGCGAGCCCCGCAATGTCGACGACGCGCAGCAGCGGGTTGCTGGGCGTCTCGACCAGCATCAGCGCAGGGTTGGCGTCCAGCGCAGCCGCGACGGCGGTGCAGTCGCGTTGATCGACGAATCGGAGCGCAAGTTGGCCGAGCTCCGCGCGGGCTTTCAGCAATCGCATCGTTCCGCCATAACAATCGTGCGGTGCGAGAATGCCCGAGCCCGCGGGCAACTGCGAAACGAGGAGATCGAGCGCCGCCATTCCGCTCGCCGTGACGACGGCGCCCGCGCCGCCTTCGAGCCGGGCTAACGCGTCGGCGAGTAGATCGCGGGTCGGGTTGCCGGCCCGACCATAGTCGTAGCGACGCGGCTCTTCAAAGCCCGAGAACGCATAGGTGCTCGACAGGTAGAGCGGAGGCGCCACCGCGCCGAACGCCGCGTCGCTCGCGACGCCATGCGCCGCAGCGACAGTCTCGGGGCGCAGCGGTTCCTCCATGTCAACCATTGAAGAAACGTCCTTCGGTCACTTCGCGCACGACGCCCGCGCGGATGGTAAAATTACCGAACGCTTCGCCGGGCTCGCGTTCGCGCGCATAGCGTCCGAACGTCTCTGCGAGCACGTCGAGGATTTCGGCCTCGCCGATATTCTCGCGAACCATCGCGTTGAGGCGCTCGCCGTGAAAGCCGCCGCCGAAATAGAGATTATATTTGCCCGGGGCGCGTCCGGTAAGTCCGATTTCGGCGACATATGGACGCGAGCAGCCATTGGGGCAGCCGCTCATCCTCACGGTGATGGGCTCGCCGGTCAGGCCATGATTGGCGAGCAGCGTCTCGATCTTGTCGAGGAGCGAGGGAAGATAACGCTCGCTCTCGGCCATCGCCAGACCGCAAGTCGGCAGGGCGACGCAAGCGATGGCATTGCAGCGCAGCGCGGTGAGCTCTACCTGACCGAGACGATGATCAGCGAGCAGCGCATCGATCGCTTGGCGCTCTTCGGCGCGGACGCCGGCGATGATGAGATTCTGGCTCGGCGTGAGCCGGAATTGTCCCGTGTGAATCCGCGCGACATCGCGAAGGGCATCGAGCCATTTCAAGTCGAGCCGGCCGTTCTGGATGAAGAGTGCGCGATGATGCAGCCCGTCGGGGGTCTCTCTCCAGCCGAAGGCATCGCCATTGCTTGTGAAAGAGTGAGCGCGCGGTGCTTCGAACGGAGCTCCCATGTGCCGCTCGATCTCGGCCTTGACCCAGTCGAGCCCCTTATCGTCGATCGTATATTTGAATCGCGCACGCTGGCGGTCCTTGCGGTCGCCAAAATCGCGCTGCACGGTCATCACGGCATCGGCGCATGCGACGACCCGCGCCACCGGAACATAGCCGATCATGCTGGCGAGACGCGGATAGGTCCGCGGCGCACCATCAGTCCGTCCCATGCCGCCGCCGATGACGACATTAAACCCTTCAAGACCATCGGCTCCGCCGATCGCGATGAAACCCAGATCCTGCGTGTAAACGTCGATGTCGTTCGAAGGTGGGAGCGCAAAGCCGATCTTAAACTTGCGGGGCAGATAGGTGCGGCCGTAAAATGGTTCTTCGCTCTCGGACGAGGCGACGGGTTCATCGCCGTACCAGATTTCGTGATAGGCACGTGTTTTCGGAATGACATGGTCGCTGACCTGTTTGGCCATTGCCGCGACCTCGGCATGCAACCGTGAACTGTGGGGGTCGACGGTACACATGACGCCGCGGCTGTCGTCGCCGCAAGCGGCGATGGTATCAAGAAGGGTTTCGTGGAGACCCAGAATGATCGGACGCACGCTGTCTTTCAGGACCCAGTGGAACTGGAAGGTCTGGCGGGTCGTAATGCGCAGCGTATCGCCTCCATGCGCACGCGCCAGTTCATCCAACCGCAGCCATTGCGTCGGTGTGCATACCCCACCCGGCAAACGGACGCGGATCATGAACTGGTACGCCGGTTCGAGCCGCTGCCTGCGGCGTTCATCGCGAAGATCGCGGTCGTCCTGCTGATAGATGCCATGAAACTTCATCAGTTTGACATCGTCGTCGGAGGGGATGGCCCCGGTGATGCGATCGAGCAGACCGTCGGCGATCGTGCCGCGCAGGAAGTTGCTCGCATCCTTCATTCGCTCGTCCGGACCCAGCCGGTCAAGCGGCTGGGAGATATCGTGCGAACGTTCAATGGCAATAGCGTCGGCTGTCATTTCGGCTCTCTTCAATAAACGTCGCGCTGATACCGCTGGTCGGTCTGCAGCGAGCGAACATAGTCTTCGGCGGCACCTCGGCTCGACCGGGCCTCGGCCGCAATGAGGTCGATCAACGCCGCGTGAACGTCGGGTGCTAGCTGCGCGGCGTCGCCACAGACATAGATATGGGCGCCGTCTTCGAGCCAGGCGAACAGGTCGCGCGCGCGCTCCATCATGCGGCGCTGCACATAGATTTTCTCCACCCCATCGCGGGAGAAAGCGACATCCATGCGGCTCAGCATTCCATCTCTTAACCAAGCCTGCCATTCGGTTTGATAAAGAAAATCGGTGCGGAAGTTGCGCTCACCGAAGAACAACCAGTTCTTGCCTTGCGCTCCGCGCGCCTCGCGTTCCTGCAGGAACGCACGATAGGGCGCGACCCCGGTTCCGGCGCCGATCATGATGACCGGGACATCGTCATCCGGCAGTCTGAAATGGGAATTGGCCTGGATATAGACGGGAAGCGCGGCCTCGATTTCGGCCCGGTCGGCCAGATGTCCCGAAGCGACCCCGCTGCGTGCCGCCCCGTGAAGAGCATAGCGCACGGGCGCGACTGTAACATGAGCCTCGTCGGGCGCAGCGGCAAGGCTCGACGCGATCGAGTAGAGACGTGGTTGCAGCGGCCGCAGCCCGGTTATGAACCCCGTAGGCAGGACAGCGCCGACGGGGAAGCGGCGCACGATATCGATGATGTGATGGGTTCTGAGAAAGATCGTGCGTTCGCCCGCACGATCTGCCTGTTGCAATTGCTTCAATTCGGCAGCGTCGCTCAATAGAGACCAATAGTCGAGAAAGCGCGGCGTCGCCGCGGTGATCTCGAAACGATGGGTCAGCGCCTCCACCATCGTCAGGGTCTGTCCCTTGACGTCGATGACGGCATCATCCGGTATCGACAGGAGCTCGAGGAGTCCGGCGACAATCGATGGATCGTTCGAAGCGTCAATTCCGAGAGCGTCGCCTGGCGTATACGTCAGTCCCGACCCCTCAAGCGAAAATTCTATATGACGCGTCTCCTTGGTCGAGCCGCGTCCCACAATTGGTGTATTCTCGAGGACCGCGGCAGGAAAGGGGTTCCGCTTGTCGTGGATGCGCAGGTCGCCGGCCGGCGCTCCGCCGAGCAGCGATATGGACGTCGGCGCGCCGGGAACCGCCGCAGCCGAAAGTTGGCCGATCAGTGCGCCCACCCATGCGTCAGCCGCTGCTTCGAAATCGATGTCGCAGTCTACGCGCGGGGCCAACCGTTCGGCGCCCAGTTCCTCGAGCCGGCGGTCGATGCGTTTTCCAGCCTCGCAATAAAATTCGTAGCTCGAATCGCCAAGCGCGAGCACCGCATAACGTATGCCACCGAGTTTTGGAGCGCGGCGTCCTTCGAGGAATTCAAAAAAACCCGTCGCCGGCTGTGGCGGATCGCCCTCGCCATAGGTGCTCACGACGATGAGCAGATCCTGTTCGTCGCTCAGCTGACGGATCTTGTAGTTCGCCATCTCAGCCAGAACCGGAGCGAGCCCCTTCTCTCGCGCACGCGTTTCCAGCGATCGGGCGACGTCCGCGGCATTGCCGGTTTCGGTTCCGTATAAAATCGCCAGTCGCCGGATGGATGGGCCGGGAACCGGCGGTTCCACGAGGGGCGGCGCACTGGCCCCGAGACCGGAAAAATAGCCGCCCAGCCAATGGGCCTGAAGCGGCGAGACCGAGCGCGCGAGTTGCTCGACGAACGTCCACTGCTTATCGTCGAGAATGGCGCGCGAAAGATCCTGGTTCGTCATGGGTCGTCCCAACGAAGTCCCGCCTCTTTCGAAGATCGTAAGGGCACCGGTACGACCAGGCCTTAGAGAGGGTGGACTGCACGGCCGAACGAGTGCGCGGACGCGTGAAAGAAGGCAAATTCATATTATTTATGAATGAAATGCAAATTCCTGCACTCAAATCGGGACGATCACATGTACTGGTTCAAAAGCTCGTTCGCGGCACCGATATTTTCTTGATGGCTGTTCTGCATCCTGCGCAATTCGGCATGCAAAGCTTCATCACGAGTCCGCCGCGTCAGATCAGCAAGCTTTCGCACGACCCATTCTTGCCCGCGATTGAGAAACGCGAGCCGGTCGGCGGGATCGGAGATTGCCATTGCCTTGCCATAAAAATCGCCGCACCGGCGCGATGGCGTTCCGCCAAGCCGCCGTATCTCACGCGACAGCATCGCGCACCAGCGTGCCTCGTCGGCATGAACCGCACGCATCATCCTCTCATGCTCCGGCAGCAGGGCATCCTGGACGCTCGCCAGCGCGACGCGTGCTCCCGCACGCTCAGCCTCAAGCAAGACGTTGAGCGCCGCCAGTAACTCTTCACGGCTCGCATAACCCATGTAAACATCGTCGGCATCTGCACCGTAACAAACCGGCGAGGCGCGCTCGTCGGTCATGAATTCGTCGCGGCGACGCGAAGACCGGTGCGTATCCGTTCCATTACTCCCGTGTCGGCAGTCGCGGAATGGACGACATAGGCCGAATAGGAAAACTCCGGACTGTCAGGTACCAGGGCGAGGCGCCCTTCCTCGAGATAGGAGCGGATGAAGCCGTCCCTGAAATATCCGCTGCCGCCGGTCGCGAGGATATAGTCGAGCGCGAGCGGGCCGTAATCGATCGACACGACCGCGTTCGGCATGTCGGGATAGGCCGCCTGATAGCTTTCGCTAAAACCGGGTCCCCAGTCGACATGCACATGATCTTGCGGAGCGAGGGCCTCGGCCACGGGCGTCGTACGCGCGAGCACGAGCTTCTCCTCGAAGAGAAGCTCGGCGATGATACCGGGCAAACGGGGCGCGGCGTAGATCACCGCGACATCAAGCGAGCCTTCCTGCACCCTGTCCGTGAGGCGTTCCGGTGTGTCGATGACGGTGCGCACGGCAATGTGCGGGCATTCGCGGCGCATCCAGATGAGCCAGTGGCGCAGGAGCGGGCTCCAAAGGCTCAGCTCGGCGCCGATTGTCACGACCGTGTCGCGGCCGGGCGGCAGCGCGACAGCCTGCCGCGCCCGATCCCAGACCTGCACCATCGTCGTCGCGAAGCGTAAGAATTGCTCGCCCGCCGGCGTGAGCTTCGCACCCGCCTTATTGCGGATGAAAAGCGGCCGATCGAGTTGGATCTCCAAGCCGCGGATTCGTGCGCTAATCGCAGTCTGCGTCAGATTGAGATTCGCGGCGGCGCCGACGAAGCTGCCAGTCTTGACAATTTCGAGAAATGTTCGGGCGACTGCCACATCCATATCAAAATATTTCCGCTTAACTGGCAATAATATTCATTTGCTTGATGGATGGTAGACGCGCGAAACGGGTCTGGCAAGGAATCGACATGCTCACCTCCCCAATCAACCTGAATGCGCGCCCACCTTGGCCTATGACGGCAGCCGCTTTGGCCGCGCTCCTTGTCGCCGGTTTGCTCGCTGATCCCGCCATCCTGTTTCTCGCCCCGCTCGCGATCCCAGTAGTTATCTGGCATCGCACACGCCGAGACTGGTTGGCGGCGGACCGCAACATGAGATGCATGATCGAGCCCCGCCAGCAGCGGCAGAGACGTGGCGTCGGCCAACCTCCACGACGGGCCAAACGGCGCGCACCCGGGTCAGCGCCAGCCAGCCAAAAGCGCCGCCAAACTATTGTCGTCCGCTACAGGAAGGAACTTCGATGACAATTCAACTCGGGCAGACTGCCCCTGACTTTGAGCAAGAGAGCACGCACGGGCCGATCCGTTTTCATGAATGGCTTGGATCGAGCTGGGGCGTCCTCTTCAGCCACCCGAAGAATTTCACCCCCGTCTGCACGACCGAGCTTGGCGAAGTCGCGCGGCTCCGGCCGGAGTGGGACCGACGCGATGTTAAGCCGATCGGCCTGTCGGTCGATCCCGTCGAGGCCCACCACAAGTGGAACGCCGACATCGAGGAGACACAAAGTGTCGAACTCGACTTTCCTATGCTCGCCGATCCCGATGCGCGCGTCTCGAAACTTTACGGGATGATCCATCCGGAGAGCGACCCTGTTCTGACAGTGCGTGCGGTCTTTTTGATCGATCCGGCTAAAAAGGTACGCCTGATCCTGACATATCCGCCGAGTACCGGACGCAATTTCGAGGAAATCCTGCGCGCTATCGACAGCCTGCAACTCACCGATGCCAGGAGCATCGCAACGCCGGTTAACTGGACCCCCGGGGACGCGGTGGTAATTTCGCCCAAGCTTTCGAAAGAAGAAGCCGATCGGCAGTTCCCGCAAGGCTACCGCACGCTCAAGCCCTATTTGCGCCTTGTCGACCTGCAGGAGCCGGGAATTACCGGCTGAAAGGCGGTCGAACCCACTTTTTTCCATTGCGAGCCGCAATCACCATCAATGCCCATGACCCGAGGAGACTAGGAAATGATTGTTACGATCTATGACGGACCGGACCGCTGCTCCGCCGAGGCGCGCGGCGATTTTCATTTTGAACGGACTCCCGGGGTCGGCGAAACGGTCGCATTCGATGATGCGATCGTGACGGTCACACGCGCATGGCACACACCGGCGATGCAGCACCCCGGCGCCAAATTTGCCATTTTGGTCGATAGCTCCGAGATCGGAGAAGCGACGCGCGATCCAGCGCGTCACGAGATCGAAACGGCGGCCTAGTCCGCGCCGCGCGCATCGCTGGTTGCGAGTGCCGAACTGGCGGAAAGCGGTTCATCGGGGTAGACGATACAGCGTTTGTCCGGTTCGGCAGCAGGGGTCATTTTCGCGGGATCGATGCGGCCCGCTCCCATGAGATGATACACGGCGTAACCGTTGTTCAGCAGGTAGTCGGCTACGATCCGCCGGTGGCAGCGCCACCAAACGGCCTCGGAGCACATGATGGCGCTGGATTTTTGCGCGCTTAGCGCAAGGAGCTTGCCAAGGCCTGTTTGAAATGGCTCGGTCGTGGCGTAGTCCGCATAGTTGTGAAAACTCTGGTTTTGCCAGAACGCGTTGATCGCCGGGTCGACGGTCGGCTGACGCGGCCGTCTCCCGCCAAGGTCCTTCAGATACACATGGCCGATTTGATATGGTGCGAGCGCGCCGGGAAGTGCGTCGAGATTATATTGCGGGTTGGTTCGCGAGCGCGGATGGGACCGTATGTCGATGAGCTGTGTTACACCCGCGCCCCGCAGAATGGCGACAAACTCTTCGATGGTCCGTGTCGAATGGCCGACCGTATAGATCGGAAAAGTTGCTTCAGCCATTGGCCTCGACTTTCGCCAGAACCTGCGCCACGGCGGACCCAAGAGCTGGCAGAACATCCGCGACAAACCAGGGATTTCGCTCGATCCAGACCTGCGATCGCCACGATGGATGCGGCAAGGGGAAATAGTTCGGCAGGAAATCGCCATACCGGCGCACCCGGTCTTCTACCTTGCCGGGTCCAAGTGCCGCCGTCTGTGCATAGGAGCCCACCAACAACGTAAGACGAATATCGGGCATTTCCGCCAGAAGGCGTGATCGCCACAGCGGTGCGCACTCGCCGCGCGGAGGAGCATCGCCTGCCGCGGCGCGCCCTGGATAACAGAAGCCCATTGGCAGAATGGCGACCTTTTGTGCATCGTAAAAGCTGTCAGTCGACAAGCCCGTCCACGCCCGCAACCGGTCGCCGGATCTGTCGGCAAAAGGAACACCGGATGCATGCACCTTCGATCCCGGCGCTTGGCCGGCGATGAGAATCCGCGCGGCGGGCGATGCCTGGAAAACGGGCCTCGTCCCATGACGGAGGTGGGCGGCGCATGCCTGACATTGCCGCACCTCCTCGACCAAATTATCGAACGAAGTCATTTTCAAACCCTGCGCTGCCTATCGTGGATTTCCGTTTCACGAACGCGGCGGATTGGCGGCGGTTGCTGACGCCGGTTTGATTCTGGCACTTGGTCAAGACGCAATGGACCTTCGAACCAAAGCCTTCGCATGCTCGCCTCCCCATGCCGGTCGCGGGTTCCAGATGCCCCCAAGTTCAGGATGCGAACAGGCCTGTAGAAACAGGCCCTCCCCCTCCTCGCTTCGCAGCACGCGGCGGGGTCGAAGTCTCGTCGGTTGAGAAGCTGAGGGTAACGCACCCCCCTTCCGGTCAGCCGGTGTGGCGCGTGATGTCCTAGCCGTGCAGACAGGCATCTGCCTCGCACGGCTATGGATCCCCGATTGTTCACCAGCCTGCATTCAAGCCGCCAGCAACTCGTCGGCCGGGCCGAAGAATTCATAGTGGATTCGGTCGGCCGCCACCCCCGCAAGCGAGAGCCCGCTGACAAATGCGCGCAAGAAGGGCTTGGGCCCGCAGAGATAGAAATCCGCGCGATCGAACGGCAGATTGCGCTGCAGCCAGTCGGTCGAGATGATCCCGGCATGGTCGAACGTCTCGCCTGCGCGATCGTCCGCCTGCGGTTCGTTGTAGAAGGTGGTCACGGCAATCCGGCCATGGCGGCGCGCCAAGGCGCGGACATGATCGTCCATCGCATGGGTTGCGCTGCTCAACGTGCCATGGACGTAGAACGTCTCAAGGTCGGGATGGCGCTCGGCGATTGTCTCGATCATGCTGACCATGGGCGTGAGACCGACGCCGCCCGAAAGCAGGACGACGGGACGCCGCGGATCGTCCGGCAGGAAGAAATCGCCGGCGGGCGGCGTGACCTCGAGCACAGCGCCTACCTGGACCGCGTCATGCAGGAAGCGCGACCCGCCCTGACCATCGGTTTCGCGTTTTACCGAAATGCGATAATAGTCCGAGTTGGGAACGCAGCTAATCGAATAGTTGCGCTTCAGTTCGGGCTGACCGGGTACGGGAAGCCGCAAGGTCAGATATTGACCAGCCTTATGTGGCAGAACGGGACCCCGATCCACCGGGCGGAGGATGAAGGAGGTGATGACGGAGCTTTCCTGGATCTTCTGCGCAACGCGGAAACGGCGCCAGCCATGCCATCCGCCAGGCGTCTGTTCGATGCCGCTGCGAATGCGCGATTCGCGCGCCTGCAGGATGTTCGCAAGGAACCAATAGGCCTCGCCCCATGCCGCGAGAAGATCGGGGGTCGCCGTCTCTCCCAGCACATCGCCGATCGCACCGAGTAGCGCGGTCGCCACGAAGGGATAATGCTCGGGCAAGATATGATAGCCGATATGCTTCTGCGCGATCCTCTCGACTACCGGCGCGAGCGCCCCGAGATTCTCGATATTCTGCGCATAGCCCAGGATGGCCGCGGCAAGGGCATGCACCTGTGCCCCGCCCTCGCCCTGATTGGCTTGATTGAAGAGACGGCGGATATGGTCATCCTCGAAAAGCCGCTCGTACATCCGCGCCGTGATGGCAGCCCCATGTTCCGAGATCGCCGGGACGCTGGCTTTGACGAGCGCGATGGTTTCCGCGCATAACGGATGGGTCATTTCAATGTCCTTTGATGGAGGTCAGTCGTGAAGTATGGGGAGATGGTCGTAGAATTCGACCTGCATCCGCATCGATCCATGCGGTTCGACGCGGTGCACTTGCTCCGGTTCAATCAGACCCGGGCGGTCCGGGGTGAGAAGCAGCCCCTTCTCAGCTTTGCCCCCCACGAAATAATGCAGGGCTCCGTCGAGAACTCGGATCACGCCCCACACGCCTGCTTTGGTATTGTGCGCGGCGCGAAGCGCTTTGGGGAGTGTCACCTCATCGAAGACGGGCGTCACCTTGTACGGCTGATCGCTCATGACTCGCCGTCGACCAAATCTCTGCGATATGCTCGGGATGGCATGGGTGCAGCGTGCATTCAAAAAGCTCCTGTCATTTGTTCGATGCCTCGGATTGGTGGGGAGGAAGCTTGAAAAAGAGCGCCAGCTTGAGGCTTTCGGCGATGCGCGCTGCCTTCGCCTGCAACGCAAGGGCGTCAGCCGGCGGCATCAATTCCTCGGTCGTCTGCTCCCAGATGGCAAGCCATCGGTCGAACATCGCGGGAGCAATGCGATCGCGATGCCGCGCGTGAACCGCGACCGGATTGCCTTTGTAGCGCCCGGTTGCGAGCATGACCGACGACCAGAAATCGACGAGTTGGGCATGATGAGCGGGCCAGTCCGCCACAGCGTCGGTGAAGATCGGGCCAAGTACCGCGTCGGCGCAAATCCTTTCGTAAAATTGCGGAATCAGCCGGTCCAGCGCGCTTTCCAAACCTGTCAAAACGGTCGTCACGAGTCGGCTCCATAAACATGCGCTAGAAATGCATCTATCGTCATTCCCCAAAACATGCAATAATAATACATGTATTTTGGCCGCTCCTGCATAGCGGCTGCAGGGAGGTCCCGTGCGTCTGACGCGCTATTCGGATTATGCGATGCGCGTGCTGCTATTCCTGGCGGCGCGACCTGACGATCTCTGCTCGATCGCCAGCATCGCCCGCGCGCACAGCATCTCGCAGAATCACTTGATGAAGGTCGTCAACGACCTGGTGAATGCAGGATATCTTTCGAGCGTTCGAGGCCGGTTCGGCGGCATTCGCCTCGCGCGGCCCGCGAGCGAAATTATCGTCGGCAAGGTAATCCGGCACACCGAGGACGGCTTCGATCTGGTCGATTGCGGCAGTTGCATCATCGCCCCGGCTTGTGGACTAACGGGGGCGCTCAGCAAGGCGCTGTCGGCATTTCTAGAGGTCCTCGACGGCTATACGCTGGCTGATTTGGTCGTTAGCCGTTCGGCGATGCTCGCGCTTTTCGACAGGCGCGACGACCCGTTCGAGACGGCGTAGAGTCTGGACGAGAATGCTGAAGGGCACTCCGGCCCGCTCGGGGCTCAAACCCTTCGGTAGCGGCATTTCGCCTCCCGGTTTGCGCGAGAGGATGAGCCGCACCGCGCATGCCAACGCCGTCGCCGCGATCGGTGCCACACCTATGGTTGCGAGGGTGACAGCGCGCACGAATATCGCGAGCGCTATCGCCGCCGTAAGTGGCCGAAGAGGGCGCTTGACCTCGAAGCGGCGCGCATTGCAGAGCGGCGCATTTGCGACGGGCATTGCGTCGAAGGCTGCCGGTGTGCCTCCGCGCTCGCCGGCTTCGTGGCGCCCGCCAAGAAGCTTGCCGCTCACGAGACACAGATAGAGACCGCCGCGCCGCGGAGTGAACTCCGGGCCCAATTTGAGCGACCGTGAAATAATGCGGCTCCGTCGAATCCGTGCCTATCTGTCGCTTTGGCCATTGTCGCAATCGGACCTTTTCGGTGGCTTGGGGCCAATGGCACGCAAAACCGGCAAGCAAGTAGCGAAATGCCGCAACTTCACGGGACGAATGGCGGGCTCATAGCGGATATGATATGCTCAGCTCAAACTGCGTAACGACCATGAGGTTGATTATGACAGACGAATGGCGAGTGGATGATCTGGCGCTTTGCATAAGTCGGCATGAGCGCTACCCGCCCGAGGTTCGCCTCGGCGGCGTCTTCACCGTGCGCGCGGTGCTGGCCGACATGCCCGATCTCACCGGAGGACAGGCGGGTACGGGTCTGAAATTCAAAGATGCAGTCGATCTGGGGCCGAGCGCCGCTTATTGCGCGCGCCGTTTCCGTAAGATTACCCCGCTGGCACCCGACGACTTTGATACCGAGGTGATCGATCTGCTGATGGGCGCGACGACGTAAAGCCCAGAGGAAGCCGAAGCGGTTGCACCTCCGCGCCTCTAAAGATGCGACTGTGATGATCGATTAAATCGATCAGTCTTCCCGAGAAAATGGAGTTGAGTGGTTGCGCAAGTCGGCATAGTTGACCTTTGCAAATCATTTTGCAGTGCAACATAAAAAGGAATGACTCTCCCATGGGCATCATCGGAAGCTCGATTAAGCCGTTCAACGCCACCTCGTACCACCAGGGCAAGTTCGTCCCCGTGTCGGATGCCGACACCGCGGGCAAGTGGGCCGTGTTCTTCTTCTACCCCGCCGACTTCACCTTCGTCTGCCCGACCGAGCTCGAAGATCTGGCCGACCAGTATGAAACGCTGAAGGGTCTGGGCGTCGAAGTCTATTCGGTCTCGACCGACACGCATTTCAGCCACAAGGCATGGCACGACAGCTCGCCGGCGATCGGCAAGATCAGCTATCACATGCTGGGCGACCAGAACCACGTCCTCGCCAACAATTTCGGCGTGCTGCGTGAAGATTCGGGCCTCGCCGACCGCGCAACCTTCGTCGTCGATCCCGATGGCGTGATCCAGGTGATGGAAATCACCAGCGAAGGCGTCGGCCGCAACGCCGAAGAACTCGTCCGCAAGATCAAGGCTGCGGTCTATGTCCGCGCCAACCCGGGTCAGGTTTGCCCGGCGAAGTGGGAAGAAGGCGCCGAGACGCTGGCTCCCTCGATCGAACTCGTCGGCAAGATCTGAGCCGACCCTAAGCAGGACCGGACGGGCAGCGCTCGCCCGGTCTTTGCACCTCAAAACACAAGATAATCTGACGCCGCACGCTGCGGCGAACCCCTGCCCCTGTCCGAAAGGCTCTCCCCATGCCGATGCTCGACGCCAATACGACCGCCCAGCTCAAAACCTATCTCGGCAATCTGCGCCGGCCGATCGAGCTGGTCGCGAGCCTCGATGCGTCGCCCAAGGCGGCCGAGATGCGCACGCTGGTCGAAGAGGTCGCGGCGCAGTCGGATCTGGTCACCGCCCGCTTCGATGGCGATGATGCGCGCAAGCCGTCTTTCGCAATCCGCGCGGATGCCGACGATAAGAGTGACGGCCGCACCGAAGCGGTCTTCGCCGGACTGCCGATGGGGCATGAATTTACCTCGTTGATCCTCGCACTGCTGCATGTTGGTGGCCATCCGCCCAAGGAAGACGCCGAGCTGCTCGATGCGGTGCGCGCGCTCGAAGGCGAATTTGTCTTCGAAACCTTCTTTTCGCTGACGTGCCTGAATTGCCCCGACGTCGTGCAGGCGCTCAACATCATGGCGGCGCTGAACCCCAATGTCCGCCACACCGCAATCGACGGCGCATTGTTCCAGGACGAAGTCGGGCGCCGTCAGGTGATGGCGGTTCCGGCGGTATTCCTCAACGGCGAGTTTTTTGGTCAGGGCCGCATGGACCTGGCGCAGATCGTCGCCAAGCTCGACACCGGCGCGGTCGCGCGCGCGGCCGAGAAGATTGCCACGAAGGAACCGTTCGATGTGCTCGTCGTCGGGGGCGGACCCGGCGGCGCGGCGGCGGCCATTTACGCTGCGCGCAAGGGCATCCGCACCGGTATCGTCGCCGAACGCTTCGGCGGACAGGTGCTCGACACGATGGGGATCGAGAATTTCATCTCGGTCCAGCATACCGAAGGCCCAAAACTTGCAGCGCAGCTTGAAGCGCATGTGAAGGATTATGACGTCGATCTAATGAACCTTCAGGAAGCCGCCGAACTGATTCCCGGCGGCGCCAATGGCCTTCACGAAGTGCGGCTGAAAAGCGGCGCGAGCGTCAAGGGCAAGACGGTGATCCTCTCGACCGGCGCGCGCTGGCGCCAGATGGGCGTCCCCGGCGAGGCCGAATATCGCAACAAGGGCGTCGCTTATTGCCCGCACTGCGATGGCCCGCTGTTCAAGGGCAAGCGCGTCGCGGTGATCGGCGGCGGCAATTCGGGCGTCGAAGCGGCGATCGATCTTGCTGGGCTGGTCGCGCATGTGACCTTGGTCGAGTTCGACAGCGAGCTTCGCGCCGACGCGGTGTTGCAGCGCAAGCTGCACAGCTTGTCCAACGTCACGGTCATCACATCAGCGCTCACCACCGAAGTGCTCGGCAATGGCGAAAAGGTCGTCGGCCTGCGCTATCGCGACCGCAACAAGGATGAGGAGCATCTGGTCGAACTCGAAGGCATCTTCGTTCAGATAGGCCTGATCCCGAATACCGAATGGCTGGGCGATGCGGTGGCGCTGAGCGATCGCGGCGAGATCGAGGTCGACGCGCGCGGCGCGACGAGCCAGCCCGGCATCTTCGCCGCTGGCGACGTGACGACGGTGCCCTACAAGCAGATTGTCATCGCGATGGGCGAAGGGTCAAAGGCGGCGCTCTCGGCTTTTGACCATCTGATTCGATCGTCAGCTTAGGGCCTTAGCGCAGCGAGCCCTCGAGTGCGGCACCTCCGGGCGCAGATGAAGAATGTTTCCGGCCGCCTTCCACCGGCCGCTTCTGTCAGTGCGATCGCGATCTAGTCCGTTATTCGAGGCTCTCAACCACGTGCCAGTGCGGCGCGGCGGCTCAGTCTGAGCGACAGACGGACGCTGCCCGTACGGCCTTTCGCGGCGCAAGAGGCGGATCAATTGAGCGCAAACTCGCGCATCTGTTCTTTCCGCCACGCCGCCGTACGCCGCGCTCATCTGTGGAAGTATTGAAAAGGCGGCTGACTTCGCGACCCGGAAAAATAACGTTCACAATCGGCATGCGCCATCCTGCGGACAGCTGTTCGTCGAAACCCTTTCGCCGCGAGCCGACCACGCACCAAACCGGCATGTCGCAGGCTTTGGTGATAGAAAGCGGCGGGTTAGCCACCTGCGGCATTTCCGTGAGTATGCGCACGTTACGTGTTGGTTTGGTCGGCCGGTACATCTTCAGGTAGAGCGGCTGCCCCCTCCGCTTCACAAGGCAAGCTGAGATCGGGACCGATATTGTAGCTGGTCATCGAGAGCGAACCCAAGGAATATCCCTGGATCAGCGACTGCGACCGTCCCGCTGCTGCCGCGAGGCCGGCAGTGTACAGCAGCGGAATATAATGATCGGGGGTAGGCACCGCCTTGGCATAGTCGGGATGCTCGCACAGCTTGAGAATCTCTGACGGATCCTCGGCCATCTGCGCCCGCGCCGCCTCATCGAAGCGCTGCGCCCAATCAGCACCCTCGGTAGGTCGGTGCCATTCTATAAGCCGCAGATTGTGCACGACATTGCCGCTCGACAACACCAACACGCCTTGGTCCCGAAGCGCAGCCAAGCGCGCGCCCAGCGCCACGTGATAATCAAGGGGCTTCAGTGCGTTGATTGAGAGCTGAAGGACGGGGACATCGGCTCGCGGATAAAGATGCGCGAGTACACTCCACGTCCCGTGGTCGAGACCCCATTGATCCCGATCCAGTCCGGCCCAATCCGGCTTGATCACCTCGACCACTTCCTGTGCAACGTCGGGCGCGCCGATAGCGGGATAATCGAAGTCGAAAAGCGACTGCGGAAAGCCATAGAAATCGTGGATGGTGCGCGGGTTCGTCATCGCGGTCACCGCGGTCGCGCCGATATACCAATGCGCCGAGACGACAAGGATCGCGCGCGGCCTCGGCAACGCTGCTCCAAGCGCGCGCCACGCGCGGGTGAAACCGTTGAGCTCCAAGGTATTCATTGGACTGCCATGCCCGATGAACAGCGCTGGCATCTGGATCATCGCTATTCTCCGTTAGTCATCTGACCAGCGTCTCAGTGGGAGCGCTGATCTGTCGGCGCGGTGGGCTTGTGAAAAGCGGCCCGCGAATTGGCCAGATACTTTCGATCTGCGCTGGTGGCGAACGCTAGGAAAAAGTCCAAGCATGGTCGGATTGAGATCATCTTGCCAAACTCGGTCACAATAGCAATCTGTATCCCGGCCCGTCCGTATGGGCCCCATTAATATTTTCTGGCCGCTTAAGATACCGGAGGGTTGGCTGGCCGAAGTTCCGCGCTGTTCACTCGAGATTGGCGCATATTGTTCGGGCTGAGGGGTCATTTTTCTGAAAAGGGGCGCTCACGTGTCTCTCTTGCAAGCGGAAGGTGCCATCCCCGTCGAATCGCCATCATTCTTAGACAGAAACAGGCAAGCCCCCCGCCGAGCGCGGTGGCGACGATGGGGAAATGAAGCATGCTGCCGCCTACGACCACCGCGGCGCCCGCCAATGCCGCTACGGCGTAAAAATCGGAACGAAGCACGGCCGGTATTTCTGTGAGCAACACGTCGCGCGCGACACCTCCGCCGATACCGGTCAGCATCCCGAGCAATGCCGCCATGACCGGGCTCAATCCGAAAGCCAGTGCTTTCTCGGCTCCCGCGACTGCGAACAGCGCCAGTCCAAGTGAATCGAGCATGCGTACGGGATTGCGCAGCCTCTCGATTAACGAGGACCAGAAAAAGCACAGGAGTCCGGCCGCTAGCGACACCGCTAGATAGCGCCAATCCTGCAGAGCCGCGGGCGGCGCCGCGCCGATAAGCAGGTCGCGGGCAATCCCGCCTGAGGTAGAGGCTGCAAATGACAGGACAAGAATGCCGAAAATGTCCAGCCGTCGCCTGATCCCCGCCATCGCACCGCTCAGTGCAAAAGCGAACGTACCGCAAAGGTCGAGGATGAGCACAAGTGTGCGCAAAAGTTCGTCGGTCGCGTCTGCGTCAAGCATCTTTGATCGCCTTCAATTACAAGAAGGACCTTTGTCCTAGCAACCCTGTCGAGGCAGTGTGAAACGTGCTGCCGCGTTCACCATGGACAGGTCGGGGACATCGAGCAACCAGAGGGGAGCGAGACGGAAATAATCGTGAGGCGGGGTCGTCGCAGAATGGACGGATCAAGCGAACAGCCGGTGACAAGAGTCGACTGCTTGATGGGCCGTCGAGTGGGCGGCACGTCCGGATCACGAATTTCGGCAGCACGACCTGCGTCAGTTCCAGTGCGATCATCAGGACACGGGGGTGTTCTGTCAGTCAGGCGGCCCGAATAACCGGTCGCTCTATCAATTCGTCTACCGGGTAAGGAAGTTGGGCTCGCCAACAGCGGTGGGGGCTAGACCGCGGGTGCTGAACCCGTCATGCCAATAATTCGCTGATTTCACGACGTGCCCGGCACGGGGAAGCTCAGTACGAAAGCGATCATGAACGAAACGCCGCAATCCGGTTCCAAGCCTCCGTCCTCCGCATTCGCTCCGTTCCGGCACGAAATTTTCCGTTCGGTGTGGGTCGCCACGCTCATCTCTAGCTTTGGCGGAATGATCCAGGGGGTCGGCGCCGCTTGGATGATGGTTGCACTTGGCGCTTCGGCACAGATGGTGACGCTGGTGCAAGCATCCATCACGTTGCCGATCGTCATGCTTGCGCTCGTCGCCGGCGCGCTCGCGGACGCGTTCGACCGCCGCAAGCTTATGCTTGTCGCTCAGACATTCATGTTCGCCATTTCGACCATATTGGCTGTCTGCGCTTATCTTGATCTGATCACACCTTGGTCCTTGCTGCTTTTCACCTTCCTGATCGGGTGCGGCGCCGCGCTCAATGCTCCGGCGTGGCAGGCGTCGGTTGGCGCGATGGTTCCTCGCGAGGACGTGTCGTCGGCGGTTTCGATGAACAGCATGGGCTTCAACCTAGCGCGCAGCGTCGGGCCAGCAATCGGTGGATTGCTCGTCGCCGCAGCCAGCGCCGCGGCAGCGTTCACGGTCAACGCCCTCAGCTATGTCGGGCTTATCGGCGTGTTGCTCGGTTGGCGAACCGAGCAGGAGAAGCCTATCCTGCCGCGCGAGCGCCTCGGACATGCGATCCTGTCGGGCATCCGATACGTCGCGATGAGTCCCAATATCAGTTCGACGCTTGTGAGGGGGTTGGTGACGGGCGTTGGCGCAAGCTCCGTTTCCGCTTTGATGCCCCTGATCGCGCGCGACCTAATCAGCGGCGGTCCAACCATTTATGGTCTTCTGCTGGGAGCCTTTGGCGTAGGGGCAGTCGCCGGAGCCTTCAGTTCGCACCGCCTGCGCATGGCCTATTCGAACGAGTGGATCGTCCGCCTTGCGCTGATAAGCTCAGCCGTTGGCATCGCCATTGCCGCCGTTAGCACCACGCTCGGCTTGACGATGGCGGCTATGATGCTGTGCGGCCTGGGGTGGGTGCTGATCGTCTCAATTCTTAATGCAACGGTCCAGATGTGGGCGCCGCGCTGGGTTGTCGCACGTGCCTTGTCGCTCTATCAGATGGTGACTTTCAGCGGCATGGCGTGCGGCGCGTGGCTGTGGGGCTATGTCACTCAGCAGTGGGGTCTTCAGACGGCTTTGCTGATCGCAGCATTGGTGCAGCTTGGCTGCGCGCTGCTCGGGCGCTGGTTCCACCTTCCCGAAACGGAAGACATGACCTCGACCTGCGGGCATTTAACGAGCCGACCACGATTGTGCCTGTTCAGGGCCGCACGGGTCCCGTCATTATCACCATCGAATATCGCATTGCGGAACGGGACATCGTCGCCTTTCTCTGCGTGATGGCCGACCGCAAGGTTATCAGGCGCAAAAATGGCGCTCGGCGATGGTCCCTGTTGCGCGATCTTGCCGACCCAGAGTTATGGATCGAGCGTTATCACAGCCCGACCTGGACGGAATATCTACGTCACAACGGCCGCTTCACTGAGGACGACACGCTCATCAGCGAGCGCGTCGCGGCGCTTCATATGGGAGAGGAACGACCGCTCGTCCGTCGTCTTCTCGAGAGACAGACCGGCTTCCCGCCCGCCGCATCCCTGCCCGACGCGACCGAATGGGCCGCCCCAATGACGGATCAATCGCGCCTTTCCTAAAAATGCGTTTCAATGGCGCTCGATCAAAAAGCTTACAATGCTTGATTAATATTTCTGCAGCTCTATATTGAATACATGGCAATCGAAATTACTTCTCTTTGGCTTCGTAGCACGGAAAAACTGCTAACGCTCCAGCCAGCCCAGCCCGAATGATTTGAAATTCGGGAACTGGGGGCTATTTCTCAAGCACTGAAGCGCGGATAATATCCAGCCTGCTTGAATTTTCAAATATCCAAATTTCGTTGAAGGAAGCGCATCTGATGCGATTTCTTTTTAATAATCTCGCACTCCGAACGGCTTCGCGAGAGGCTGGTCGTCGATGCCTTGCGATCGGCGGCGGCCCGTATCGTCACGCGAGCGCCGATTGAAAGATAAGATGATCATGCCAACCTCCATTCCGCAGCCGCCAGACAATATAACCTCTGCAGATCGAATTCAGGAATCAAACCAGTTCAAGTTGAGGTTAAAAGTGCTGATGTTTTTCTCTGTCGCATCCATCAACGTGGCCCTGATTGCTATGTTTTTAGCAAACCCTTGAGCTACGGTCGTTTGAGGACCTGGGAATGAATTATCGAAGAGCGAATTTAGTGCCACCGCAACCGCTTGGGTGAGCCTGATCCGGAGGCGTGCAGTCTTCCAGATCAGGTTGCAGCAGACAGGGCGCCCACCTTGGCTGAAACTCGAAAAACGGAGCAATCGAAATGGCAAAGAAGAACCAAAGAGGAAACCGCGAGCCGCGGAAGCCCAAGAAGCAGAAAGAAACATCCAACTTAGAAAATTCGGTTTCGGCAGCGCTGAGCAAACAGCTGCCGGGCCAGCGAAAACACGCCTGACGATATCGTTCAGGTCGTGAGGACGGGGGCTTTCTTGCCTCCCCCAGGTGTGGGAGCCCCTGTCCGATCTCGTATTGGAGATCCCCACGAACAGGTCGTCAAATATCTGGAGTATCTTGCACGGTAAGCCGCTTTGCGGTTCCAGTGCGGATGGGCGACATCCGCACCGAATTTAACGGAGGACAATGATGTCAAAGTCGCTTCTTCGTCGTTTGAAGAAAAATCACGGTCTCATTTCGCGTTAAATTGCCAACAGCAAGGATCAAAACTATATGATCCCTTGATGCTGGGCGAACACAAGAGAGCGAGATTGTCGATCAAAGACCGGATCGCCCGTATTGAAGCAGCGGCGCCTCACCGGGAGCCCGCCGTTTAAAGGTTCGCGCAGCGCCGCACTCTCGGGCTCCATTCAGCGATGTCCTTTGGCGACCAGTTGGATAGCCGCCCACTGCAGGACATAAACTGGCGATTGGCCAATGGGCGGGTTGAGCCATCCGACTTAGCTGACTCGCGTCGAGAATATCGACTACTCGACGCGATCACTGCCAAAACAACGGGATCGCATCCACGCCATTCACGCAATCCCTCGGCTGAGAGAGCTCCGATATACCGCTGGACTGGCCGATTGCGGTCAGGCAGCTTTCGGGTCCAAAATCACAAGAAGCGGACAGATGCTCAGCCCGTCCAGGAAGCATTCGCGAAGTTCGAAGTTGCTGAAAATTGCCCGCGCGTAGGCCAGAGGCGTCAACCAGTTCTTCAGTCGGCAGCAGCCGGAGGACGGTGCAAAGACTGCAATTGTTTCCACGTGGGCGTTTGAGCAACGTAACACCAGCGACGACAATGCCCGCCCGGCGCCCTAAGGCCCGATCCGCCCGACGTCGATAGCGCTATCCGTCGCAGTCATTCTCCCGCGGCGAAAATTAGGTCGAGCATTTGTTTCTTCCAGATCCGCACTGCGCGCTCGAGGAACGCGGGATCAGGGTTCCGGATATATTCCACGGTCAGCCCGCGGGAGACGGCGTTGTTGAGCAGCTGCACGCTCAAATGCGTTTCGTCTTCCGCAATACCCGCGGCATGCAGAATCGAATAGGCCCACAAACGCACGCGCCTGTCGAATCGGCGGGTGCTGGGCCCCACCTCGCGGTCGAGGTCCGGATCGTTGCGCCGCGCGAGATGAATTTCGAGGACCGCCGCCATCTCGGGCCGGCTGATCATCTCGAAATTCGCGTCGATCAGATTCTCCATCGATTCCCGAGGCGACCGCCCGCGCCGAATGGCTTCGCGATAGACGCGAACCCGATAGGCCGAGAATTCAGCGGCGACCGCCGCCATCAGCTTTGCCTTCGTCGGGAATTGATGCTGGATCGCACCGAGGCTCATGCCGGCGGCGTCGCGGATCGCGTGCATCGTCGCCCCCGAATAGCCCTGCGCGCACAGGACATCGCGTGCCGCTGCGATCACCTTGGCGCGGGTTGCCGCACTGCGGTCGGCTTGGCTGCGGCGCGGTTTACGGGCAAGGTTCGTCGTGCGGGAAATGTCGGTAACGATATCGGCCTCGTTCATGAGCAGGGTTTCCACGGACCCATGAGAAAATTCAACCCTATCGATGGAACGGAGCGGGGGGCACCCCGCCCTCCCGACAAGCCTGTCGTCAGAAGTTCGAACTGTATCGAACGCCTAAGGTGCGCGGCTGCTGGACGATCGCATTGCCCGTTCCCCCCGCCCCATCGCCGCTTATATAATAGTAGAGCCCGCGCGCATTCCCCACATTCGTGACATAAAGGTCGAGCCGGTGCTGGCCGAGCTCGACCCCGCCTTGCAGGTTCACTGTGCTGTAGCTCGGAAGCCGCTGATGACCGGTCTGCGGCGCCGCCAGCCCCCCTACGATAAAGTCCGAATTGCGCGATCCCACATAGGTCCAGTCCGCGCCCAGCGACATCGCCGCATCGCCGCCAATCGGCACGCGATAGTCGAAGCCGGCCGTGTTCGTGAAGGTCGGGACATAGGGCAGGCGATCGCCCCGAAGGCCGCCGATACTCGGGACGGCTGCCCGCAGATCGGCGTCCGTATAGGCGCCGTTGACGAAGAACGATAGCTGCGGCGATGCCGCCAGCCTCAGTGCATATTCGACGCCGCGGCTGCGCGCCTTGCCGCCGTTATCGGTGAAATTGTTGGGAACGCCCGTATCCGGATCAACCACCGAGGTCGGGATCTGGATATCGGTCCAATCGACGGTGAAGGCCGAGATGTCGAAACTCAAGCGGCGATCGAACAATTCACCCTTCGCGCCCAGTTCGTAATTCACGGTCGTGTCGGCGCCGTAGCTGGTCCGGTACCCCGGTGGCTGCGTCGCCGGCACGAGGTTGGGACCGCCCGGCCGATAACCCGTCGCCACACGCGCATAGAGCGTCACTCGCTCGGCCGGATGCCAGCTGATCGCGCCCGACCAAGTGGTTTTTCCCTCTTTGGTTTTGGAGGGCGGATCGGTGACATCGACGAAGGATTGCGAAACGAAGCCCGCAAAGCGCGTCGTTTGCGATCTTTGCCGATTGCGCGAATATCGAGCGCCGCCCGTGACCTCGACAGTGGGCAGCACATGCCAGGTCAACTGCGCAAAGCCGGCCACCTCACGGTATCGGGCGGGAACAAATACGCCGCCGCCCGGCACCGGAAGCGTCAGGATCTCCGGCGGCGTTGTAACGCTGGTCACGTCGAAGAGCTGAGTGATCGAGCTTTTTTCATCGGTATAGAAAAGGCCGACGAGATAATCGATCGGCCCGGAATCGGGCGCTGAAGCAAGGCGGATTTCCTGATTGATGCGGCGCACTGTGGTGAAATCGTTGCCCCGGATGTCGACCGGTTGACCATAAGCCCCGCTGAGTACGTCGCCGAAGGTCACGCCCGGCGCCGCATTATAATGGGTCAGGATCTTCCTACGCTGAAAATTCATCTTGGCCAGACTGGTGATGCTCGTGAAAGACGCAAAGCCCGCGTCATAGTTCAACGTCGCGCTATACAGCTGCGACTTACGCTTGATCGGTTCGCCCAGGCGCAGATTGCGTTGCAGTTCGCCGCCGTTGGCGATCGACGTGGCGTTCGCCGGCGGAGTGGCCGGCGTCAGCGCGGCGCCGACCACGTCGATGCTGGCGGGCGCATCGCGATCGTCGCGCTGCCATATACCGCTCAGCCGGACGCTGAAGTCAGGACCGGCCTGCCACAACAGCGCGCCGCGGACGCCATAGCGTTCACCGCTGTTGACGTTTCGCTTGTTGCCTAAAGGGTTGTCGATATAGCCTGGCAGACGTTCGTAGAGCCCCGAAACGCGGATCGCCACGCTATCCTGAACGACCGGCAAATTCAGCGCCGCGCGGACGCTTCCTCCCGTTTCGCCGTCGTCGACGTGATTCAGTTCCAACTGCGCTGATCCCTCGACACGGGACAGATTGGGCGCCTTCGTCACATATTTCACCAGCCCGCCGAGCGCCGAGGCGCCGTACAGCGTTCCCTGGGGGCCGCGCAGCACCTCGATCCGTTCGAGGTCATAGGTATCGAAATTGGGCGTCGTGCTTTGCTGGTAAGACGATGAGGAGGTGAGCGGCACATCATCGACGAGGATCGCGGTCGTCGCGCCCTGGCCACTGGCGTTGAGCCCGCGAACGGTCAGTTGCGGTCCAGTCACCCCCTCGCTGAACGAGATGCCCGGCGTGAACGCCGCGAATTGCTCGATTCGGGTGAGGTTGCGCTGCGTCAACGCATCTCCGCTCACAGCGGTGACCGCTGACGGAACGTCGATCAGCCGTTGCTCGCGCTTTTGTGCGGTGACGACGATTTCATCGCCGACGGCTGGCTCAGCCTCCTGTGCCCATGCCGCCGTTGGTACTGCCATGACCGCGACCACAGCGGTGCCGGCGAATATCCCTTTCAAACGTCGCATCTCATTTCTCCCAGTTGTTCTCATTTCGACCACCTCAGCCCACGCGGCCCAGCGCAAATCGCATGCCGTGAAGGATCGCGGCCGGCGCGGCCGAGACGTGATCGTCCTCGGCAAAGGCGACATGGCGCAGGTTCATCACTCCCGCTTCGCGCAGGGCGTCGGCGAAATCCTTCGCGCCATCGACCATCCGCGCGGTACGCACCTGCGCCTGCGCTTCGTCTAGCGTCAGGCCCATTCCGTCGGGCACGCTCGTCGGCACATCCTGCTCCTTTGCGCCGACATCGACGAACACACGCGGCTGCTGCGGCAGCGCCGCGAGCCGCTCCTTGAATGCAGGAAGTCTCTGAAAGATCGAAAAGCCGTCCCACCAGAGCGACGGGCTGCTGATGATGAACGACGCGAAGCTGTCGGGCCGGGTCAACAGGACGTTGGCGGCGAAAAGGCCCCCGAGCGAATGACCGAACAGGATCGACGCGCTGCCGACCGTGTGCGGATAGCGCGCTGCGATCGCGGGCCGCAGCGTCTCTATCAGGAAGGCCAGGAACGCGTCGGCACCGCCGCTGTTCTCACCCCCGATCGCTGTGCCAAACGCCCCAAGATCGTCGAGCGCCTCCGCTCCGATCGGCGGCGCGAGATCCGCCGTGCGCAGCCGCATGAAATCGGCGAACGCCGCATCATAGCCGATCCCGACGACATAATGCGCAGGAAACCCTTCGACTGTCGAAACCGCGCGCCCGATCTCGGCCGCCATGCCGAACAGGATGTCGCCGTCGAGGACATAGAGAACGGGCACGGCGGCATCGGGCGCCTCGACCGCGGGGGTGGCAACGCTGATCTGGAGCAGTCCCTCGCGAAACGGATGTGCGAGCGTGAATTGCTCGACCGAAGCGCGGACGGAAAATTGCATCGCGTTACTCCTGCCCAAACGGCCCATCGAGACCTGCGCACCAATCGTGATTTTTCAGAATGCCCAGTGTCTGATGCCCGACTCATCACATCATTTTACAATAAGGTCAACTTATTTGTTGTGCGACAACGACGATCGGTATAGATCGCTGCCCGACAACCGCGGGAGAAGGGACATGACGAGCAGGACGGGCCCGACAGCAGAAAGGCCTTCTCTCCCAGCAATTGGGCGCGCGGCAGCCGAGTCCGCCGCCCGGCCTGCCTCCGACGGGGTTGGTGCTCTAGCCTGGTATGGTCTGGCCGTTCTCTTGACGGCCAATTTCTATGGCCTTGTCGTCCGCCAGATGCTCAACCTGATCGCGCCCGGACTCCAGAGCTCGTTCGGTTTCTCCGACCTGCAGCTCGGAACGTTGCAGGGGCTCGGCATGGCGGTCTTTGCCTGTATCGCGAGCTATCCGATGGGCTGGCTCGCCGATCGCTACGGACGCCGCCTGCTGCTCACGATCGGGGTCGGCATATGGGCGCTGTCGACCGTCCTGTACGCGTTTCAGGACAGCTTCGGCGGTCTATTCGCGGGGACGGTCGGCATTGCGATCGGCGAAGCCGGGCTGATTCCGATCATCTATGCGATGATCCCCGACCTGTTCCCCGAACATAGGCGCAACACGGCCAATCTGATCTTTTACGGCGGATCGCTGTTCGGCGCCGGGATCGGCATGGCGCTCGGCGGGGCGATACTCGAATGGCTGGCGGCATCGCCCGGCAGCTTGCCCGACTGGCTCGCCGGCGTCGATACATGGCGCATCGCTATGGTGACGATCGCCCTGCCCGGCCCGATCCTCCTCCTGCTCGTTGCAACGATGCCGCTTGCCAGGCGCGCGGCCCCTGTTCATGCGGCGGCGCAAACGGGCAATGCGGACAAGGCGCAGGGCTTTTTCCCTTATGCGCAAGCCCATTGGCGCACGCTCGTTTGTGTCTGCGGTTCGATATTTGCCATGGCGGTGGCGATGACTTCGGCGCTCATCTGGTTTCCCGTCGCGTTGCCGCGCGCTTTTGGTATCGATCCGGCGACCGTTGGCGTCGGCCTTGGTACGGCGGTCACCGCCGCGACGCTGATCGGCGCGTTTCTTCCCGGCATCGCGCTCAAATTTCGACGGCGCGGCGGGCTTACGCCGATCAAGGCGACGAGCTTCTTTCTCTGGCTGACACCGTTGCCCGCCTTATTCTTGCCCTTCGTCACCTCACCCTTCCAGGCCTATACGGTCGCCGCGCTGCAGGGCGCGATGGGCGTCGCGGGCTCGGCGCTTATGCCGGGGATATTTCAGGACCTCGCGCCCTCCGCTCTGCGGGCGCGCGTCATGACCCTGCTCGGCATCGCCAATGCACTGGCCCTCGCGGCGTCACCGCTCGCAGTCGGCATGATTTCGAGTTTGATGGCCGGGCCGCGTGGCATGCTTTATTCGATAGCAATCGTCAGCATACCTTCGCTCGTTGCCGCCGCCGTCCTGATGTCGCTCGCCCAGCGCCCCTATGCCGCCACGGTCCGCACCGTGCGATCCCGGTTTCCAGGAGAAGAAGTATGACTGCCCCCATTACGACCGACCATCCCGACGATATGACCAGCATGCGTGAAGCGGTCGAGGCCGGGCAAACGACTTCGGCGGCGTTGGTCGAACGGGCGATCGAACGCGCCGAGGCGGTCAATTCGCAGCTCAATTTCATCACATGGCCGTGTTTCGACCGCGCCCGTGCGCAGGCGGCCGAGCCGCGCCCCGGACCGCTCGCCGGCCTTCCGACCCTGATCAAGGATTCGATCCTGGAAAAGGGCACCCGGTCGAGCTTTGGCGCGGTTGTGCTCCGCGACTACATCCCCGTCGAAGATGGCCCCTACGCCCGTGCGATAAACAGCGCCGGTCTGATCTCCATCGCCCGCACGGCGATGCCCGAACTCGGGCTCAATGTGGTAACCGAATCGCCGCTGGTGGGCGTGACCCGCAATCCGTGGAGCCTCGACCACACCCCCGGCGGTTCGTCGGGCGGCGGCGCGGCGGCGGTGGCAGCGGGCGTGGTACCGGTCGCGCATGCCAGCGACGGGCTGGGGTCGATCCGTCATGGCGCCGCGCCATGCGGCCTCGTTGGTCTCAAGCCGTCGCGCGGACGCAATATCGGCGACGAGGCGATGCGCTCGATCGCCGATTTGAACGTCGATGGCTGCGTCAGCCGCACCGTGCGCGACACAGCAGCTTGGCTCGCGGCAACCCAGACGCGCGCGCCTGACGCAGCCTACGCGCCAGTGCCGGTCGTAACCGCGCCGATCGACAGCAAGCTCCGCATCCACGCCTATAGCACGGTGATGCGCAGCGGCGCGGATCCGGACGCGAGCGTCGCGCGGGTCTTTTCGGACACGATCGAACTGCTCGGCCGTCTCGGCCACGGCGTCAGTGACGGCCGGCTGCCCTTCGATGCGCGCCCCGCGATCTCTGCGCTCAGCGACATAACCGAAGGCAGGTTTTCGCGGCGCTTGGGGGCGGTCGCCGAACTTCTCGGCGTGGCGATCACCCCGGACGATCTCGAATATCGCTCGCAAACGATTGTGGCACAGGGGAACCGCATTTCGGACGAGCAATATGACGCGGCCTGGGCGCTGATGGAGAAAAATGCCGCGTCCTATCTCGCGCTGCTGGGCGAAATCGATATCTGGATGACCCCCACTTTCAGCACCGAAATCATCCGCACCGGCGTCTTCGGACCAGATACCGCATGGCTCGACACGCGCGATCAGCTGCTCGACTATGCCGGCTATTGCTGGATCGATAATTTCGCGGGCTCGCCGTCGATCAGCCTGCCGATGGGCTTCAGCGACAATGGCTTGCCCCTCGGCGTGCAGTTCGCAACCCGGCCTGGCGGCGAGGCGCTTCTGCTCGCGCTCGCGTATCAACTCGAGAACGCCGTCGCATGGTGGCGTCACACCCCGCCGATCTGGGTCGGCGAGTGATGACGGACGAAAGTTTCGGCGCCGTGTTAAAGCGCCATGCGGCGGCAACGCCGGATGCCGCCGCGGTGGGCTATGACGAGGACAGCCTGACATGGCGCGAGCTGGACGCGCGCTCCGACGCCCGGGCAGCACAGTTGCTGGAAGCGGGCGTCGTCCGCGACGATAAGGTCGCGATCGCCCTTGCCAACGGCACTGCGCATCACGAATGGACGTTCGGCGCGTGGAAGGCCGGCGCCACGCCCTGTATCCTCCCCTATCGGCTTCCTGCGCATGAACTTGGCGAAATTGTCGCGCTCGCGGCGCCGCGCGTCTTCGTCGCAGCTCCGGGGCTTCCGCGGACCGACGCCAAGATGATTGCCCCCGATTCACCCCTACCGCATGAACATGCGTCGATCTTGCGCGCTCCTGCGTCCAGTTGGAAGGCCGTCGCTAGCGGCGGCTCGACCGGGCGTCCGAAGCTGATTGTCGATCAAGGACCGCCTGGCCTCACTCCCAACATCGAGCAGCTGATCGATTTCGTCGGCATGCCGCGCGGCGGCACGATCCTGAACCCGGGTCCGCTCTACCATAACGCACCGTTTCTCTTCTGCAGTCTCGCCCTTGTCGCGGGGAGCCGCGTGGTTGGCATGGCGCGTTTCGATCCCGAACAATGGCTGCAGCTGGTCGAACGCGAGCAGGTCGAGTGGTGTTTCCTGGTCCCCACGATGATGCACCGCATCTGGTCGCTCGCGCCGGAGAGCCGGGAGGCCTATGACCTTTCGTCGCTGAAGCGCGTCGTCCACATGGCGGCCGCCTGTCCGATCTGGCTCAAACAGGCGTGGATCGACTGGCTTGGTCCCGACCGCATCCTCGAAGGCTATGCCGGGACAGAAAGCCCGGGAACCATGATCACCGGAGCCGAATGGCTGCGCAAGCCGGGCTCGGTTGGGCGCGTCGCGCCCGACACGCTCACCGTCCGGAACTCGGATGGCGAAACCTGCGCACCCGGCGAAGTCGGCGAGATATTCTTTCCCGCCGCGTCCGCCGAGCGCTTTCATTATGTCGGCGCGGCACCGCGCCTCGACGATTCGGGGCGAATGTCCCTCGGCGATATGGGCTATGTCGACGTCGATGGATATCTGTTCCTCGCCGACCGCCGCACCGATATGATCATCCGCGGCGGCGCCAACATCTATCCGGCCGAGGTCGAGGCGGCACTCGACGAACATCCAGCGGTTGCGGACGCTGTCGTGATCGGCCTGCCATGCGAGGAGTTTGGACACCGCGTCCACGCGATCCTCGAAGTCCGGCACGGTGCTGCGCTCGACATCGCGGATGTGTCCGCATTTGTCGCGGAGCGGCTAGCACCGTACAAGCGGCCTGAAAGTTACGAATTGGTCGACACCCCGCTGCGCGACGACGCCGGAAAAGTGCGGCGCGCCGCATTGCGCGACGAAAGGCTTGCTTGGATAGCTGCCGGAAAACCGTTCCAGCGGCGATGCGAGACCGATTAAGCCGCACAGGGTGACGTCGGCAAGCCGCGCAGCTGGCCGAAGCACGAACCGCTATCGCGGATTGGCGCTGTCATCGAGGTAAAGCCGTCCAGCGAGCGCCGCACGTGATTGAACGTTGGCTGCCATAGGCAGAGCATTTCGACTCCTTCAACTGAGGAGTCGAACGAT
>Ga0265296_1000651_pt1 | contig 48780 bp, 25 predicted proteins | sample MunlanPumphouse1_FD_189073 | JGI IMG/M metagenome (GOLD analysis project Ga0265296, IMG submission 189073) | Groundwater microbial communities from a municipal landfill in Southern Ontario, Canada - Pumphouse #1 | ecosystem: Environmental > Aquatic > Deep subsurface > Groundwater | place... | reverse complement strand
TGGCGCAGCACTCCGGGCTGGGTCGATACCGTCAACAACGCCGCGCTGAAGGACCAGAATGACTATGAACAGCGGGGCGGCCGTGCCGCCCTGTTGTGGACGCCGACGCCCGAATTCAGCGTGAAGCTGGCCGGGATCTGGCAGTCGCTCGATTCCGAAGGCAACGCGCTCTATGCCGCCGACCTGACCGGCGCGCGGCTTGGCGACGGTCGCTCGTTCAACAATTTTGTCCCCGAATCCTTCAACGTCGATCTCGACTATTATTCGGCAACGCTCGATTATGATTTTGGCGTCGCCACGCTGACCTCGGCGACCACCTACAGCAAGACGCAGAGCGCGCAGGTGCAGGATGCGAGCTACGCCTTTGGCGTGCTCTTCCCGCTGCTCACCGGCGGCGCAGTGCCGCCGGGCATCACGCCCTTCTCGCTCGATCTGGGCCTGAAAAAATGGACGCAGGAAGTGCGGCTGGCCTCGCCCAGCGGCGGTCGTTTCGAATGGCTGATCGGCGGTTTCTTCACCGACGAGACGACGAGCAATGCGCAGCTCGTCCGCTCCTACGACATGGCAGGCAATCCGATCGCGGGGCTCGATCCGCTGGCGATCGTCGGGCTGCCCGCGACGTACAAGGAATATGCGATCTTCGGCAACGGCACGTTCAAGCTCAGCGAGCAGTTCGAAATCACCGGCGGGCTGCGCTGGGCGCGCAACAAGCAGACGTTCCGGCAGATCAGCTCGGGCGCCATTGTCCCGCAGGCCGACGATCCCGGTGAATCGGCCGAAAGCGTGTTCACCTATTCGATCAGCCCCCAATTCCACATCAATGAGGACGCGATGCTCTATGCGCGCCTCGCGACCGGCTATCGCCCGGGGGGACCGAACGTTATTGTTCCCAACGTCCCGCCGACGGTCGATGCCGACCGCATGAAGAACTATGAAATCGGGCTGAAGGCCGACTTCGCCGATCGCATGGTTTCGGTCGATGTCGCGATCTTCCTGATGGACTGGACCGACATCCAGGTCGTGCGCTCGTTCGGCGGTGTGTCGGGCGGGGCTAACGGCGGCAAGGCCAGAAGCAAGGGGATCGAGGGCAGTTTTGCGCTGCGTCCGACCCCCGGCCTGACGATCAGCGCGACGGGCAGCTATACCGACGCCGTGCTGAGTGAGGACGTGCCTGACATCAGCGGCGCCGATGGCGACCGTCTGCCCGCGGTACCGAAATTCAGCGGCGCGCTGCGCGCCGATTATGAATTCGAACTGGGTAGCGGCAACAAGGGTAGTTTCGGCGCAGGCATCCGCCACGCCAGCAACCGCCTGTCGCTGGTCGAAAGCGATCCGCTGGTCGCGACCGCCAAGCCCTATACGTCGGTCGATCTCAACGCCTCGATCACCTTCAACGACCATTGGACTTTGCGCGCTTATGCCCGCAACCTGCTCGACAACCAGGGCGAGATGGCGCGATCGACCTTTGCCAACGGGCTCAATCAGCCGAGCTTCCTTGGCATTTCGCCGCTCCAGCCGCGGACCGTCGGTGTCGCGCTCGACCTGGCTTTTTGAGCGGATTGGAGTTGGAAACGATGAACGCGCCCACCGGCAGGCTGGAGAGCAGCCTGACCCTGCCGCAGCCCTATCTGCTGTTCCTCGGCGACACGACCGAGGCCGGCTATGCCAAGACCGCCTTTGGTCTGGCCGATTGGGCGGCGGATCGCTGCGTCGGTGAACTGGCGATCGGCGGCTGCACCGTCACCACCGGTCTGCCGCGCCTGTCGCCTGCACAGGCGCGGGCTGCGGGGGCGCGGTCGCTGGTGATCGGGGTCGCGAATCAGGGCGGGGTCATCGGCGACAGCTGGATCGCCGCGCTGGTCGAGGCGATGGAGGCGGGGCTCGACATCGTCAGCGGGCTGCACGTCCGGCTGGCGAGCCTACCCGCGCTGGCCGAAGCGGCGAAGCGCACCGGGCAGCGGCTCATCGACGTGCGGACGCCGCCGCCGGCGATCCCGATCGGTACGGGGCGCAAGCGCAGCGGCAAGCGGTTGCTGACCGTCGGCACTGACTGCGCGCTCGGCAAGAAATATACCGCGCTGGCGCTGCACCGGGCGTTTGTCGAACGCGGCATCGATGCCGACTTTCGCGCGACGGGCCAAACGGGAATCATGATCGCAGGCGGCGGGATGCCGATGGACGCCGTGGTCTCCGATTTCGAGGCGGGCGCCGCGGAAATCCTCAGCCCCGATGCACCCGATAGCCATTGGGACTTGATCGAAGGGCAGGGGTCGATTTTTAACCCCGCCTATGCCGCGGTATCGCTCGGCCTGCTCCACGGCAGCCAGCCTGACGTCTTCGTCGTCTGTCACGATCCGACGCGCAAGGTGATTCTGGGCATGGAGAGCTTTGCCTTGCCTTCGATCGAAGAGGTTATCGACCTGACGATCCGCCTCGGCAGCCGGACCAATCCGGCGATCCGCTGCGGCGGGGTCAGCCTCAACACATCCAGCTATGATGCCGAGGCCGCCGAAGCGCTGATGGCAGCGGAACGCCGGCGGCTCGGCCTGCCGGTCACCGATTCGATCCGCGGCGGTGCCTCCTTCGACGCGCTTGTCGAAAATATTCTCGCGTGAGTGTGGGCGAGACGGGCGGCGGGATGAGGGTCCGTACTCACTTGCAGCGCCGTCGAGGTTTGAAGCAAAATGGTTCAGCACGAGGAGAGAAGGCAAAGGAATATGTCAATATTTCAAGACTTCTCGACGCTGTGATGAACCATTTTGATCAAATCCCGCAGGGACGCCCAAATGGCTTCCATCTCGGGTCGAAAGCCGCTTGGAAGGGTCACCGGCCCTCCCGGCGCGTCTTTCGGCCCGTTATGTTCGCCATTTGGGCGCCTCGACGGTGCTGCAAGTGAGTACGGACCCTAACTGGTTCCAGCGCTTCCTGCTGCCCGGACTGGCGCTGAAAGCGGTGATCATCGGCGGTGGTTATGCGACCGGCCGCGAACTCGCCGAATATTTCGTGCCGTCGGGGCCGTGGGGCGGGCTGTCGGCGATGCTACTCGCGACCTTGATCTGGAGCGTTGTCGCGGCGGTCACCTTTGCGCTGGCGCGCAAGATGGGCGCTTATGATTATCGTGCCTTTTTTCAGGGGCTACTTGGACCGGGCTGGGTCGCGTTCGAGCTGGCCTATCTGATTTTTGTCATCCTGATCCTTGCCGTGTTCGGCGCCGCGGCGGGCGCGATCGGCGCTGCCACCTTTGGCTGGCCGGAACTTGCCGGTTCCATATTGCTGGCGATCAGCATCGTCGCCTTCACCGCCTTCGGAACCGACACCGTCGAGACGCTCTTCAAATATGCCTCGATGCTGATCTACGCCGTTTATGCGCTGTTCCTGATCTTTGCACTGACCAGTTTCGGCGGACTGATCGCCGAGGGCTTTGCCAATGCGCCGCCGCCGTCGGGCAATTGGGTCGCGGGCGGATTGACCTATGCCAGCTACAACATCGTCGGCGCGGTGATCATTCTGCCGGTGCTGCGCCACCTGACCAGCCAGCGCGATGCCGTGGTCGCGGGGATCATCGCCGGTCCGCTGACGATGCTGCCCGCAATCCTGTTCTTCGTCGCGATGATGGCGTTTTATCCGGCGATCGGCGCCGAGACCTTGCCCTCGGACTTTCTGCTCCGCCAGATGGCGGTGCCGGGGTTCCACATCCTGTTTCAGCTGATGATCTTTGCCGCGTTGCTCGAAAGCGGGGTCGGCGCGATCCATGCGATCAACGAGCGGGTGTCGGGGGTCGTGGAGGCGCGCGGCCGCCCACCGCTCGGCACCAGCGCGCGCGCCGCGATCGGCGGCGTCATACTGGTCGGGTGCATGTTCGTTGCGGCGCGCATCGGGCTCGTCGACCTCATCGCCAGCGGGTACCGCTTCCTCGCCTGGCTGTTTCTGATCGTCTTTGTCGCGCCGCTGCTCACCATCGGCCTCTGGCGCCTGCTGCGCCCCGCTCCCGTTCGAATGGAGACCGTCCCATGAAAGCCGTCCGCCTGCTTGCTCTGGCCTTGATGCTGTCGGTCGCGGCGCCTGCCTGGGCCGAACCGCCGAAGGACATCGTGGAAACGGTCGAAACCTTGCGCCAGAAGATCGGCGCCCCCGGCGTATCGATCGCGATCGTCGAGGACGGCAAGACGACGCTGTCGCGCGGCTGGGGCGTTCGCAAGCTGGGCGAGCGCGCCCGGGTCGACAAACAAACGCTGTTCCAGACCGGATCGACCGGCAAGGCGATGACCGCGGCAGCGCTCGCGATCCTCGTCGACGAGGGCAAGATTGCGTGGGACGATCCGGTCATCAAACATATGCCGTGGTTTCGCATGCACGACGCGTGGGTAACGCGCGAGATCACGATCCGCGACCTGCTCGTTCACCGCAGCGGGCTGGGGCTGGGGCAGGGCGATCTGATGTTCGTGCCGCGCACCAACCTCACGCGCAAGCAAACCGTGGAGCGCGTCGCCTACCTCAAGCCGCAGACCAGTTTCCGCTCGGCCTATGCCTATGACAATATCCTCTACGCGGTCGCGGGCCAGTTGATCGAGGAGGTCACCGGCAGGACGTGGGAGGTGTTCATGCGCGATCGCCTCCTGCGCCCCGGCGGCATGAAAGACGGGACGACCGACAGCGAGGACCGCTTCCGCATCGCGAACCGTTCATGGCCGCATGCGCGGCTGTCGGGTGCATTGCGCGGTCTTGGCCCGCAACAGGCGCTGAACGAACGCGACGAGCTTGGCCGCAACGGTGCACCCGCGGGCGGGCTGGCGCTCAGCGCCGACGACATGGCGGCGTGGCTCAAGATCCAGCTTGCTTACGGCGCGCTGCCGAACGGCAAGCGGTTGTTCAGCGAAGAGCAGGCGAAGCAGATGTGGGCGCCGGTCACCCCGATGCCGATCACCCCGCTGCCCGACAGCCTGAAACCCGCGCAGCCGAACCAGCAGGCCTATGCCTTGGGCTGGCAGGTGCAGGATTATCGCGGCCACCGCATCGTCCAGCACAGCGGCGGCGTGTTCGGATCGATCACCCGCGTCGTGATGATCCCCGACAAAAATGTCGGCTTTGCGATCATGATGAACAGCGAGGACAGCGGCATGCTGCTCGGCCTCTATTACGACCTGCTCGACCATTATCTCGATCAACCTGACTATGGCTGGATCGCCAAATGGGAGGACTGGTACCAATCGCGGCTCGCGGGCGGGGTCGAGTATCTGAAACAGACGCAGGCATCGCCAGCGCAGAGCGGTCCCTCGCTTTCGCTGGCGGGCTATGCCGGGCGCTATCGCGATCGCTGGTATGGCGATGTGGTGATCGGTTCGACGGACACCGGACTGACGATTGACTTCACCTCGACGCCGCGGATGGCGGGGCGGCTGAAACATTGGCAATATGACAGCTTCGTCACCGATTTCGACGACCCGGCGATCGAACCAGCTTATGTGACCTTCGCGCTCGACGCGGAGGGCAAGATCACCCGGGTGACGATGAAGGCGGTGAGCAAGATTGCCGACTTCAGTTGGGATTATCACGACCTCGACCTGAAACCGGTGGAGGACAAGAAGTGAAGCATCTTGCGATCCTGCTGGCCGCTACCGCGCTATCGGCTTGCTCGACTGGCGAGCAGGCGGTGAAGACGCCTGAAGCACCGCTACACAGCCGGATGCTCGTTCTCGACACCCATCTCGACACGCCGCTGCATTTCGAGCGGCAAGGGTGGAGCTTTGCCGACCGGCATGGGCTGACCGATGACATGGTCCAGCTCGACATTCCGCGGATGAGGGACGGCAACCTCGATGGCGGTTTCTTCGTGATCTACACCGAACAGGGCGCGCTCGACGCCAAGGGCTATGCCGACGCTCTGGCGTTCGCCCGGGCGCGGTCGGCGTTGATCGACGCGACGATCACCAAGCATGGCGATGCGATCGGAGCGGCGCGCACTGCTGCCGATGCGCGGGCGCTGAATGAGGCCGGCAAGCTCATCGCCTTCAAGTCGATGGAGAACAGTTATCCGCTCGGCGAGGATGTCGCGCTGCTCGCCGAGTTCCACCAAAAGGGCGTCCGCATGGCGGGGCCGGTGCATTCGAAGACCAACCAGTTTGCCGACAGCGCGACCGGCGAAGCGCGCTGGCAAGGCCTCAGCCCGCTCGGCAAGCAATGGGTGGCCGAAATGAATCGGCTGGGCATTGTCATCGATGCCAGCCATTCGTCCGACGCCGCATTCGACCAGATGCTGGCGTTGTCGAAATATCCGATCATCCTGTCGCACTCCAGCCTGCGCTCGGCGAACGACCATCCGCGCAACCTCGACGAAGCGAGATTGAAAGCACTGGCCGCGAAGGGCGGCGCGATATGCATCTCGACGATCTTCATGTCGGATATGAACATGACGCCGGCGCGCGGCGAATTATTCGGACAATATGAGCGCATCGGCACGCTGTCGCCCGCGCAGCAGGCCGAACTCAACCGCAAATGGCGCGAGCTCGACAAGACCGAGCCGCTGTGGGCGGCTGATTTTGAGCGATATATGGCAATGGTGCTGCGCGCGATCGAAGTCGGCGGCGTCGATCATATCTGCTTTGGGGCCGACTGGGACGGCGGCGGCGGGCTGGAAGGGATCGAGGATATTTCGGCGCTGCCCAAGGTTACCGAACGGTTGAAGGCGGCGGGCTACTCCGACGCCGACATCGAAAAAATGTGGAGCGGCAATGTGCTACGCATCCTGGCGGCCCAGCAAGCGCGCTGATCAGTCGGGCTTGGCGCCGCGCAGCGAGAGGCGATAACCGACCGCGAGTTCGTTGACGATCAGCCGCGGGCGCGCCGGATCGACCTCGAGCTTTTGCCGCAAGCCGCGCACGGCGATGCGCAGATATTCGACGCGCTCGACATGCGCCGGCCCCCACACCGCCTTGAGCAGCTGCGTGTGGCTGAGTACGCGGTCGGGGCGCTGCGCGAGTTCGGCTAGAATGCCATATTCCTTGGGCGTCAGATGCACTTCGGCGCCCCCGCGCTCGACACGCCGGTGGTCAAGGTCGATGCGCAGCTCGCCCGTTTCGATCACTCTCGCCGTTTCACCGTCGCTGCTGGCCCGCTGATGGCGCAGCGTTGCCCGGATGCGTGCCAGCAGCTCATCGGTGTCGAACGGCTTGGTCAAATAATCGTCGGCGCCCAAGTCGAGAGCCGCCACCTTTTCGCCGCTGTCGTCGCGCGCCGATACGACGATGATTGTTGCCGCCGACCGCTGGCGGATCGGGCCAATTAGTTCAAGCCCATCACGGTCGGGGAGGCCGAGGTCGAGGAGCACGACGTCGGGCTTTTCGATGTCGAGCAGCGCGAGCGCCGCCCGGGCGTCGGCGGCCTCGACCACGTCATGCCCGGCGCGCTGCATCGTCGCGCGCAGCAGCCGCCGGATATGGGCGTCGTCCTCGACGATCAGGATTTTCGCAGCCCCGGGCATCGCACCGCCTTAGCTTTGCGGGCGCGTCCGGTCGAGTGCGCGATTGAGCAGCAGCACGTTGACCCGCGGTTCGCCGAGGAAGCCAAGCGCCGGTTGTTCAACTGACGCGCTGACTAGCGCGCGCACCTGCGCGGCGGGGACGCTTCGCGCCGCAGCAACGCGGTTCACCTGCGAAAAGGCCGCCTCGGGGCTGATATGGGGGTCGAGCCCCGAGGCAGAGGTCGTCACCAGGTCAGGCGGGACAGGAGAGCCCGGTGTCGTTTCGGAAAGTTTGGCAACGTCGGCCTTGACCCGGTCGGTGAGCGCCTGCGCAGCGGGACCGAGGTTCGAACCTGCTGAGGCGGCGGCGTCATAACCGTCGGCGCCGGCGGCGGAGGGGCGGCCGTGGAAATAGGTCGGCCCGACAAATTTCTGCCCGATCAGTTCGGACCCGATGACGGTGTCGCCATCGCGGATCAGGCTGCCATTCGCCTGCGCCGGGAACAAAGTCTGGCCGACCCCGGTCAGCGCGAGCGGATAGGCGATGCCGAGTAGCGCGGCGAACAGCAGGGTCAGCACCAGCGCGGGGCGGGCGGCGGATTTCAGGTCGTTGAACATCGATTGGTCCTTAAGCGAGGTGGAGGCCGGACACGGCTAGGTCGATCAGCTTGATGCCGACGAATGGCGCGACGAGGCCGCCGAGGCCGAATACCGACAGGTTGCGCCCGAGCAGCTGGCCCGCGGGCATTGGCCGATAGCGCACGCCCTTCAGCGCAAGCGGGACGAGGCACGGGATGATCAGCGCGTTGAAGATGATCGCCGACAGCACCGCGCTTTCGGGCGTCGCCAGCCCCATCACGTTGAGGACGCCGAGCTGCGGATAGAGCACGACAAAGATCGCCGGGATGATCGCGAAATATTTGGCGACATCGTTGGCGACCGAGAAGGTCGTCAGCGCGCCGCGCGTCATCAGCAATTGTTTGCCCAGCCCGACGATCTCGATCAGCTTGGTCGGGTCGCTGTCGAGGTCGACCATATTGCCCGCCTCGCGCGCCGCCTGCGTCCCGGTGTTCATCGCGACGCCGACGTCGGCCTGCGCGAGGGCGGGGGCGTCGTTGGTGCCGTCGCCGCACATGGCGACGAGGCGGCCCTCGGCCTGTTCGCGGCGGATGAGCGCCAGCTTGTCCTCGGGGGTCGCCTGCGCGAGGAAATCGTCAACCCCGGCCTCGGCGGCGATCGCCGCGGCGGTCAGCGGGTTGTCGCCGGTGATCATCGCGGTGCGGATGCCCATTTTGCGCAGCTCGCCAAAGCGTTCGCGCACCCCGGCCTTGACGACGTCCTTGAGGTGAATGGCGCCGAGCAATTGCCCGTCTTTCACCACCGCAAGCGGCGTGCCGCCCGAGCGAGCGATTTCTTCGGTGATCTTGCGCAGTTCGACCACCGCCGCGTTCTCGCCTTGCGGATGCGCTTTCAGCACCGAATCGACCGCGCCCTTCTGGATCGTCACCCCGGCGACGACGACCCCCGACAAGCGGGTCTGCGCGGTGAACGGGATGACCTCCGACCCCCCGGGCAGCGTTTCGACGCGGATCGCATAGCGTTCGCGCGCCAGCGCGACGACCGAGCGGCCTTCGGGGGTTTCGTCGGCGAGGCTCGACAGCAATGCCGCTTCGGCCAGCCGGTCGATCTCGATCCCGGACAGGGCGCGGAACTCGCTTGCCTGCCGGTCACCGATGGTGATCGTGCCGGTCTTGTCGAGCAGTAGCACATCGACGTCACCCGCGGCCTCGACCGCGCGCCCCGATTTGGCGAGCACGTTGAAGCGCACCAGCCGGTCCATGCCGGCGATCCCGATTGCCGACAGCAAGGCGGCGATGGTGGTGGGGATCAGGGTGATCAGCAGCGCGGCGAGCAGCACCACCGGCACGGAACCCCCCGCATAAGAGGCAAAGCCCGGGATCGTCGACACGGCGATCAGGAAGATGGTCGTTAGCCCGACGAGGAGGATGGTCAGCGCGATCTCGTTCGGGGTCTTGCGGCGCTCGGCGCCCTCGACCAGTGCGATCATGCGGTCGAGGAAGCCCTGACCGGGTTCGGCGGTCACCTGCACCTTGATCCGGTCGGATATGACGCGCGTACCCGCGGTGACGGCCGACCGGTCGCCGCCCGCTTCGCGGATCACGGGGGCGCTTTCGCCGGTAATTGCGGCTTCGTTGACCGATGCGACCCCTTCGATGACCTCGCCGTCGGCGGGGATGAGGTCGCCGGTTTCGACGAGGACGATCTCGCCCTTTTCGAGCTGGCTCGCCGCAACAATCTCATAGGTGTCGCCGACCCCGAGCATCAGCTTTGCACGCAGCTCGGCCTTGGTGGCGCGCAGCGAGGCCGCCTGCGCCCGGCCGCGCCCTTCGGCGAGCGCTTCGGCAAAGGTGCCGAACAGCACGGTGAGCCATAGCCAGATGACAAGCTGGATTTCGAAGCCGAGCGACAGGCCCGGCTCGCCGATGACGAGCAGCACGGTGAGCAGCATGGCGACAACGGCGGTGACGAACATCACTGGATTGCGGATCAGCTGGCGCGGGTCGAGCTTCCGCACCGCGTCGCGCATCGCGGGGACGACAAGGGCGGCGCTGAACATCGAAGTGGGAGCGTTCATGGATTTATATCCGTCAGAAAAGCTGGCCGCTGGTCACCGCGAGGTGATCGGCGATGGGACCAAGCGCGAGGCTGGGCAGGAAGGTGAGGCCGCCAAGGATCAGGATGACCCCGACCAGCAAGCCGACCCACAGCCCACCCGCGGTGGGGAAGGAGCCGCTGGTAGCGGGGACATGCCGTTTGGAGGCAAGGCTGCCGGCGATAGCGAGCGCGGGGATGATCACGAAGAAACGCCCGAGCCACATCGCGATGCCGAGCATCCCGTTGTAGAAGGGCGTGCCCGCGCTCAGCCCGGCAAAGGCCGACCCGTTATTCCCGGCGCCCGAGGTGAACGCGTAGAGGATCTCCGAAAAGCCGTGCGGTCCCTTGTTGAGCGGTCCGGCGAGGCCCGCGGGCAGCAAGCTGGCGATGGCGGTGAAACCGAGGATGACGAGCGGCAGGATCGCGATCGCGAGCACCGCGAGCTTGACCTCGCGCGCTTCGATCTTCTTCCCGACATATTCGGGGGTACGCCCGACCATCAGGCCGGCGACGAACACCGCCAGAATGGCGAACAGCAGGAAGCCGTAGATGCCCGCCCCGACCCCGCCGACGACGATTTCGCCCAGCTGCATGTTGAACAGCGGGATCATGCCGCCGAGCGCGGTAAAGCTGTCGTGCATCGCATTGACCGCGCCGCACGACGCGGCGGTGGTGACGACCGCGAACAGGGCCGACGCGGCGATGCCGAAGCGCACCTCCTTGCCCTCCATATTGCCGCCCGCGACACCCAGCTGGTGGAGGACCGGGTTGCCCGCGGCTTCCTGCCAATAGGTGATGGTGACCCCGGCGATGAACAACACGCCCATCGCGGCGAGGATGGCCCAGCCCTGACGGGTGTCGCCGACCGCCTTGCCGAAACACCAGGTCAGCCCGACGCCGATGGAAAAGATCGACAGCATCTGCACCAGATTGGTGAGCGCGGTGGGGTTTTCGAACGGATGCGCGCTGTTGGCGTTAAAGAAGCCGCCGCCGTTGGTGCCGAGCATTTTGATCGCTTCCTGGCTCGCGACGGGGCCAAGTGCGATCGTCTGTTTGACGCCTTCAAGCGTTGTGGCGTCGATCGATCCCGCCAATGTCTGCGGCACCCCGCTCGCGATCAGGAAGATCGCATAGACGATGCAGATCGGGAGGAGGAGGTAGAGGGTGACGCGCGTCATGTCGGCCCAGAAATTGCCGATCGTCTTCATCTCGCGCCGCGCGAAACCGCGGAACAAGGCGAAAGCGATCGCGATACCGGTCGCCGCCGAAAGAAAATTCTGGATCGTCAGGCCCAGCATCTGCGACAGGTTCGACAGCGTCGTCTCGCCCGAATACCATTGCCAGTTGGTGTTGGTGGTAAAGCTGACCGCGGTGTTGAACGCGCCGTCGGCACCGACCCCGCCGAACCCCTGCGGATTGACCGGAAGCACGCCCTGCAGCCGCAGGATCGCATAGGTGAACAGCAACAGCATGAGGTTGAACAACAGCATGTGCAGCGCGTAACGCCGCCAGCCTTGCTCCTCATTGGGGTTGATCCCCGCTAGGCGATAGAAACCGCGCTCGACCGGGCCAAGCACCCGGTGCAGCGGGGTGGCACGCCCTTCGTAGAGCGTAAACAGCCACAGCCCCATCGGCTTGGCGAGCGCGATGAGGATGGCGACGAAGAGGAGGATCAAGCCCCAGCCAGCGACGGTCATGTCAGGTTCCGATCAGAAACGCTCGGGCCGCAGCAACGCGACGAGCAGATAGACGAGGAGGGCGGCGGCGGTGGCGCCGGCGAGGATCAGCGAGGTGCTCATCGCTTAGGCGCCGTCGCAAAGGCGCGCGTAACCGAGCGTGGCTGCGAAGAGCAGGGCGATGAGGCCGAGCCACATAATGTCGGACATGGATATTCTCCGGCGACGTCGGCTCCGTGGCGGGTGCTGCGGTGAATCCGACAGGATGTGGGCGCCGCTACGCCCCTTCGCCGTAAAGTTTCGCGGGCGAATTCACCGATCGGGATAAAGTTTCCATAAAGTTCGGCGGCCGCCGCTTGGCGTTGGCGATTACGTTCGTCTAAGTCTTGGCGATGCCGACGCCGCCCTCTCCGGAAAAACGACCTTCGCCCGACGCACTATTGCGTCAGGCGCGGCGTGAGGACCGCGGTCAGCTCAAGATATTTCTCGGCGCGGCACCGGGGGTCGGCAAAACCTATGCGATGCTTCAGGAAGGCGCGGCGCTGAAGCGCGACGGGGTCGATGTGGTGGTCGCGGTGGTCGAAACCCATGGCCGCGCGGAAACCGAAGCGCTGCTTGCCGGGCAGGAAGTCATCGCGCGCCGCGACGTCGAATATCGCGGCCGGACGCTCACCGAAATGGACCTCGACGCGGTGCTGCGCCGCGCGCCGACCTTGGCGCTGGTCGATGAATATGCGCATACCAATGTCGAGGGCAGCCGCCACCCCAAGCGCTGGCAGGACGTCGCCGAACTGCTCGATGCCGGGATCGACGTCTATACGACGCTCAACATTCAGCATGTCGAAAGTCTCAATGACGTCGTTGCCAGCTTTACGCGCGTCCGCGTGCGCGAAACGGTGCCCGACAGCGTGTTCGAGGGTGCAGAAATCAAGCTCGTCGATCTGCCGCCCGACGAGCTGATCGACCGGCTGAAGGACGGTAAAGTCTATGTGCCGCAGGAAGCGTCGCGTGCGCTCGGGCATTTCTTTTCCAAGCCGAACCTGTCGGCGCTGCGCGAAATGGCGCTGCGCCGCGCCGCGCTCAGCGTCGATCGCCAGATGCTGCACGACCTCGATGCCAGCGGCGTCGCGGGCACTTATGCCGCGGGCGAGCGCATCCTCGTCGCGATCAGCGAGCAGCCGGGCGCCGATGCGTTGGTCCGCACCGCCAAACGGCTCGCCGACGGACTCAACGCGCCCTGGACGGCGGTGCATATCGAAACCCCGCGCAGCGAGAATTTCGACGAGGATACCAAGCGCCGGATCGCCGCGGCGCTGTCGCTCGCCGCGACCCTCGGCGCGACGATCGCCACCATCCCGTCGGAAAATGTCATCGCCGGCCTACGCGGCCAGATCGAGGCGCAGCGCGCGACGCAGCTGATCATCGGCCGTTCGCAGCGCAGCTGGTGGTTCGAACTGCGCCACGGCTCGGTGGTCGAAAGTCTCATACGCGGATCGAAGGATCTAGCCGTCCATGTCATTCCGTCGCCCGAGACCGCGACGAGCGCGGCGGGATGGAATGCCTGGCTGCGCGGCTGGGGCAAGTCCACCGCCTATGGAGGCGCCTTGGTGCTGATCGCGGCGACGACGCTGCTTGCAAAATTTGCTGAACCGCTGATCGGGCGCGGCGCCGTCGATCTCCTCTATCTGATCCCGGTTATCGTCGCGGCAACGCTTTATGGCCTGCGACCGGGGCTGTTCGCCAGTATCGTTGCCGCGCTGGCGTTCAACTTCTTCTTTCTCGATCCGATCCACACCTTCACCATCGCTGATCCGCAAAGCGTGTTGACGATGTTGGTGCTGACCGGAGTGGCGGCGGTGACCAGCAACCTCGCCGGACGGCTGCGGACACGCGCCCGGATCGGAGTACGCAGCGCCGAGGAGAATGCGTCGCTCGCGGCGTTCGGACAGATGCTCGCGCGCGCATCGGACCGCGAGGCGACCGCGGTGGCGACATGCGACGAAGTGTCGCGGCTGCTCGGGGTTCGCTGTGTCATGCTTGCCGAATCCGACGGGGTTCTGACCTCGATCGTCGCGCGCCCGCGCGAGGCGACCATCTCACCGATCGATCAGGCCGCCGCTGAATGGGCTTGGAGCAGCGGTGAACCCGCCGGGCGCGGCACCGGAACCCTGCTGGCGTCCGACTGGCAATTTCATCCGCTCAAGACCAGTTTGGGCGTCCTCGCCGTACTGGGTATTGCGCGCGACGATGACAGCGCGCCGGTCGCTGCCGACAAGGCAACCTTGCTCGCGACGTTGATCGGGCAGGCGGCGCTGGCGCACGAGCGCCTGTATCTCGAGGACGAGATGCGCAGCCTGTCGGTGCTCGAGGAACGCGACCGGCTGCGCGCCGCGCTGCTGTCATCGATCGGCCACGACCTGCGCACCCCTCTGACCGGTGTGACCGCGGCGATTGAGGCGATTGGCGCCGAGCATCCGGATGCGCGGTCGCTGCCGACCGCGCGCGCCGAACTGTCACGCCTGCGCCGCTTTCTCGACAATCTGATCGAACTGGTGCGAATCGATGCGGGCGGCATCCATCTCAGCATGGCCTCGGTCGACCTGACCGACGCGGTCGCCGGGGTCGTTCACGATCTGAAGGACATGCTTCGCGGCCATCATATCGATTTTCAGGTTCCGGCCAGCCTGCCGTTCGTCAAAACTGATGAGCGGCTGCTCCATCATATCCTGCTCAACCTCGTCGCCAACGCGGTCCAGCACGGCGGCAACGCCGGGCCGATCTCGATCATCGGGCGGCGCACCCCCGACGCGCTGCTGCTGACGGTCCGCGACCGCGGCGCCGGGCTGGAGCCTGGAACCGAGACCGCAATCTTCGACACCTTTGCGCAAGGCGCGGGGACCGACCGGCATGGTGGCAGCGGGCTGGGGTTGGCCATTGCCAAGGGCTTTGCCGACGCGCTGGGGATCGGCATAGCCGCTGCCAATCATCCCGAGGGCGGCGGCGCTTTCACGCTGACCATTCCCGACAAGCTGGTTGTGGCGATGGCCGACTAGCCGGCCAGCCGCAGCGGCCTGAGTTTCTGGTCCGCGCGGTGCGGCAACATTGGCGCACTTCAATAGTCAACGCGTCGTTAACCATGTCGCTGAAGCTTATTCTTACCTCGCTCCGTCATGTCTCGCGCTATGATCGCGCGCCCTTCTTCTCCAGCCTTCAGTGGCATCGCCGCGGTTGCGATCGCTGTCGCTGCGGTAGTTATGCCTGCGACAGCACAGGCGGCGACGGACGCGCCCGCCATGAAGCTCGCCAATGCCAAGCATTTTGCGATTGGCGATACCTGCCACGCCAGCGCAGCAACGACCTCGTCGGATCCGGCTTTTGCTGCCGTCGGTCCGGCCGCGCCAGAGGTGCCCAGCGCGCTCGACCGGATGCGGATGAGCCAGGAACAGCCGACGCCGATCGTGCAGATCGCGCCGGCAAGTGGCAACCCGATCGCTATCCGCGCAATAGCTGCGGGCGCCGACCGTCTGTTCAAGCTCGATCAACCGATCGCCGCGCCGGCGCGGATCGATTGCAACACGCCGGCTGCCATGACCGCGGCGCCCGCCCTCGATGACAACAGCGAGCTGGGGACGTTCGCGATCCCGGTTGAAACGACCCGCTTCGACGATCGCTGGGCGCGTGTCCGCCATGCGCCCGCTGCGCGGGTGATGCAGGCGCAGCTTCGGCGCGCCTCGGTGTCGCAGGATATGGCCGAAGCAGCGACGCTCGAACGCGTCAACCTGTGGGTCAACCGCCAGATCGCCTATGTCGATGACGACCGCAATTATCGGCAGCGTGATTTCTGGGCCACCGCCGACGAGACGATGTCACGCGGCAGCGGCGACTGCGAAGACTACGCCATACTGAAAATGCACATGCTGCGCGCCGCCGGGATCGCCGACGATCGCATGAAGCTCGTCCTGCTGCGCGACATGGCGATCAACGCCGACCACGCCTTCTTGTTGGTGCGTTCGACTGCGGGGTGGGTCGTGCTCGATAACATGACCGATCGCATTTACGACGGACGTCGGGGCAATGCCGTGCGCCCCATCATGTCGTTCAGCGGCGATCGTCGCTGGATCCATGGCTATCGCGACGGACCGGCGCCGATGGTCATGGCCGCCTCGGGGGTTGGTAAGGCATCGTCGGTCGCGTTTGCCAGCGCGGCATCTGCCGCGACCGGACGCGCGCCGTTCAAAACCGCTTTGGTGAGGGCCGCGGGCCCCAAGCTCGCGTTGGCGCATCTGGCAATCGGCAACGAACTGCCCCGGATGTTTGGACGCCTTCCATCGCGCGGAGCCAAGTGACGTCCTGCGGAGGGGCGGGGCTTTACCAAATCGCCGCATTTCAAAAGCTTCCGCGGCGAGGCGAAAATGTCGCCAGATTGGCAGCATCGAATCGGTCGCGACTCGGGCAGCGCGATACGTCCAAATCGGATTCTTTATCGATTGACGGTCATCGATTAACCAGAATTGTTAGGGGTTACGGCGAAATTCGGGCCGGATCGCATGGCAGCGATTACCCCAAAGGCTAGCAAATCTGCGCTTTGGCGACCGAAACTTAAACCCCCGCATTTGATGTGATTAAGGCTGCCTCGTTGGCAACGACGGCAGATCATCCGCTCACGCCTGCGGAATCGACCATACCTCTTTGTGGGTATGTATCAAAATCCTCGTAGATTCTGTCATTTAGTTGTATAACCTTTAGGGTAGTTATTGGATAACCAAACTAAAAGGTTAACATATTCAACGTGGGGAGGGGTCCGCCGCGATGAAGATCAAAGGGAATTTGGGGTTTAGACCGAAGTCCAGACAAGTTGGGTCGCCTTGACTGAGAGTTCAGGGGAGGCGGAAATGTCGCAGTTGATCAAGATTTCGCTCTTGGCGAAATATGAAATCGCGAGGGAAGGGTTACGCAACATCCTTTCCGGCGAAAGCTTTCAAATCCAGGCGTCGGTTTCCGATGCTTCGGCGCTGTTCGACCCGCAAGGGACGATCGCGGACGACGTCGATTGTCATGTCATCGTCGTCGATGGCGGCGATACCGGCTTTGGGCTCGATGCTTGCCGTCGGCTCGCCGCGAAGAAAGAACATGCGCGCCTGGTGCTGCTGTTCGACCACTATGTCTTTGAAGACGTGGTCGAAGCCTTTCAGATCGGCGTCGATGCCGTGATCGTAAAGGAAATCCTGTGCGCTCCGCTGGTGGAGTCGATCAAGCTGGTGGCGTTGGGGGAAAAGGTCTTTCCATCACAGCTGGTCAACAACCTGACCAGCTGGGTTCCGGCCGCACTGGGCGGCGACTGGAAAAGCAGCGCCGCTTCGGTCGGATTGTCCGATCGCGAGATCGAAATCCTTGAAAGCATCATGGCCGGAATGGCCAATAAGGTGATCGCGCGGCAATTCGGCATCTGCGAAGCCACCGTGAAGGTCCATGTAAAGGCCATCCTGCGCAAGCTGGGGGTCGAGAACCGCACCCAAGCGGCAACTTGGGGGGTTAAGAACGGCCTGGGGGAGCCGGTGCAGCTAAACCTTCGCGAGGTAAGACCCGTTCGCGCTCCGATTAGGCCGCCGCCGTTCACGGGACGGGCCGCCTGACGCGATCAGGCGGCAAGGCGCTGAGATGTCAAAAGGGGCGCTGCGGCAATCACCGCAGCGCCCCTTTTGACGTCTGCCTTCAGCGTCTTCAGCGTTCGGTAAACGCCTCCGACCGCGCCCGCAGGAAGGGTTTGAACAGATAGCTAAGGATGCTTTTCTTGCCGGTCAGCACCTCGACATCGCAGATCATCCCCGGGGTGATCGGCAGCTGTCGCCGACCATTTTGCAGATAGGCAACGTCGGTTTCGACTACGACAGTGAAATAGGCTTCCTTGGTCGCTTCGTCATACAGGCTGTCGGGCGAAATCTGCACGACGCGACCCGACAGGCCGCCATAGACCGCGAAATCATAGGCGGTAACTTTGACATTGGCGCGGTCATTGACCTTGATGAAGGCGATGTCGCGCGGCGCAACACGCGCCTCGATCAGCAATTTGTCGCCGACCGGCACCACCTGCATGATCTTTTGCCCGGCCTGGACGAACCCCCCGACCGTAGTGACCTGCACGTCGTTGACGATGCCGTTCGCGGGCGAGCGGATTTCGCTGCGCTGCTGGCGGCCAGAAGCACCGCGCAGCGATTCCGAATTCACCGCCATCTTGGCGACGATCTGGTTGCGCTCGTCGAGCGCCTCCTGCCGAAATTCCAGTCCGGCAGAGGCGGCCTGCGCCTGCGCCTCGCTGATCGCCGCCGCAGCGCGCGACGCCGCCTGTTCGGCGGCCGCCAGTTTGCCGCGCACCTCGGTCGCTTCGCGCTGGGCGTTGAGCAATTCGGTTTGCGGGACGATCGATTTGGCGGCGAGCGGTGCCAGCAATTCAACCTGGCTCTGCGCCAGCGACAGGCTCGACCGCAGCGAGGCGATGGTCGCCTGCGCTTCGCTATAATCACGGCGACGCTGCTCAATCGCAGCGTTCAGCGCCATCCGGCGGCTGCGCTGCGTTGCGGCGCGGACCGATTGCAGGTCTGCTTCCTGACTGCATTCGGCGGGTCTGACACCGCTCGCATTGGGCGCACAATCGCCACCGGCTGCGCCGCTGCCTTCGCGCCCAAGACGCGCGGCACGGGCCGCCAGCGAGCGGTTCTCCGCCGCGATCTGGCCGAGCTGCGACGAGGATTCGGTATCGTCGAGGCGGACCAGCAGCTGCCCCTTACGGACTGCTTGCCCCGGTCGCACCACGATGTTCAATATCGTCGCCGGTTCGGACGACTGAATGATCTGCGCCTTGCTCGACGGGATCACGCGTCCTTGACCGCGGGTGACTTCATCGACCTGGGCAAAGCTGGCCCAGCTGACAAAGACGAACAGCCCGACCCCCGACGCCAGGATGATCCGGCGCGTGCCGACATAGGGTCGCGATCTGATCATGAACCACTCTCCTTTGCGGTGACGTCAAATTCGCCGCCCTGTTGCCGCGCCATCATGCGCGAGGCGCGGCTGGTTTCTTCGGGTTCGGGGATCGCCAGTTCCCAGCCGAGCGATGTATCGAGACGGCCGCCGGCGTCATTGTCGGCGCGGCGGTCTTGCAGCGCGTCGAGCGTATTGCCAGACGATGCCTGGATCAGCGTCTGGCCGTCACCGCTGTCGCGCGAGCGCACGACGGCGCTGCGCGCCAGAATGGTTGGAATTGCTTCCATCCCGCTATAGCGGCCTGAAAACGCCCCCGGCGTGCCCCATTTGCCCGGCCAGCGATAAAAGATGTGTGCGCCTAACTGCGCGATCTTGACCAGCTTCGGCGCCCAATAGGGCGACACATAATTGGCGTGATAATGAGTCGCGTGACCGACCGAGATTTCGACATAGCCACCCAGCGCAGCGCGCGCGACATCTTCGGCCTCCTGCCACTTGGCCGGATTGGGTCGCCGGTTGAGAGATCCGTCGCAGGTGAAGCTGAACTGGCAGACCGGGCGGTTGACGCCCTGATAGACCACGCCGCAGATCGATTTGGGGAAGGCGGGGTGCAGGGCGCGGTTGATGACGACCTGCGCCACCGCGCGCCGTCCGGCGATCGGCTCGTAAGCTGCTTCGAAATAGACCGCCTGGGTCAAGCAGCGCAGCGCGGTCATGACGGCCTTTTGATCGGCGGTCACCGGGTGGAAAGGTCGCGCGGAGGCGACCGGGCCGGTGGAGAAGGGGATCGCCTCGTTGCGCGTCATTGCGGTTTCGGGCGCCTGAATGGGTGTGGCGCCAGGATCTTCGGTCAGCTTGATCAGCCGCGCCATTTCGGGATCGGTGATCACCGGTGCGTCGGGGCTACTGTAGGCGGTGTCGGCGGTATCGCCGCTGACAAAATCGGCGACATACGCCCACATCGTCCGAGAGGTGAGCAGCGTCACCACCACCGCCATGGCGACGAGCCATAGGATTGTGCGGCGGTTGTCATCGCGAGCGACGGTGCCGTATCGGCGGGCGGTCGTGGCGGTCATGACGCGGCTCGCTGGGCAAGGATCTCGTCGCGCGGGCCGTCGGCGACGATGCGGCCGTTGTCCATGACGATCAGCCGGTCGACGAGGCCGAGCACCGTCATCCGGTGCGTCGCGATGACCAGCGTCTGGCTGGCGGGGATCGCGGCTTGCAGGCGGTCGACGAAATGTTTTTCAGTCTGGCTGTCCATCGCGCCCGTCGGCTCGTCGAGGAACAGCAGATGCGCAGGGGTCATCAGGGCGCGTGCGAGCACCAGGAAGCTGCGCTGACCGCCCGACAGGCGCGCGCCGCGCTCGCCGATGTGAAAATCGAACCCTGTCGCGTCGCGGCCAAGGAATTCGTCGGCGCCCGACCGGCGGACGGCGTCGATGATGCTGGCGTCGTCGGCGTCGCTGGCCCCGACCAGCAAATTTTCACGCACCGTGCCGCTGAACAACTCGGCATCCTGGCCGACGAAGCGCAAGGTCGAGCGCAGGTCGTGCGGATCATATTGGCGGCTTTCGAGGCCATCGATGCGGTAGCTGCCGCTGGTCGGGTCATAGAGCCCGCACAGGACGCGCCCCAGCGTTGATTTGCCCGACGCGACGCGGCCGATCAGCCCGACGCGCTCGCCGGGTTCGATGCTCAGGCTGACATCGGCCAGCGATTCCCGCTCGGTATCGGGGTAGCGGAACCCGACATGGTCGAGTTGCAATCGCCCGTTGCGGATTTCGGGGGTGATCGAGCGGCTGCCCTTGTCGCGCTCGTCATCCTGATCCATCAGCTGTTGCAGGCTGTTCAAGGTGACGAACGCCTGCCGTCCGCGCGTCATCAGGAAAGCGAGCTGGCCGACCGGGGCCAGCGAGCGGCTGGCAAGCATGACGATCGCGATGATTGCGCCCATCGATATGGTGCCGACGTTGAACAGATAGAAGCCGCCGATGATCAGCGCGATGCCCGTCGCCTGCTGGCACAGCGTCGCCAGATTGACCGCGGTCGCGGTCAGCTTGCGCATTTCCTCCTGCGTATAAGCGTTCGACGCCGACAGCCGCCGCCATTTGCCGAGCATCCGGCCTTCGGCGCGGCAGGCTTTGACGGTTTCAAGACTGCCGATCGTTTCGACCAGCGTCGTTTGCAACATGCTCGCGTCGACCTGCGCGTCGGCGACGGCGGCGCTCATCCGGCGCTGCAAGACCCAACCCATCGCCAGCATCACGACCATCGCGACGATCGGAATGACCGCCAGCCAGCCGCCGAGCACCGCGATCAATGCGACGAAGACTACCAGAAACAGGATGTCCGTGATCAGCACGACGGTAGTCGAGGCAAAGAAATCGCGGACCTGTTCATAGTCGGTCACGCGCCGTGCGAGCGCACCCGTGCTGCCGCGCTGGGTCGCCATCGGCAGGTTCAGCACCTTGTCGAGCAGGCGCTGCGACAGCCGCGCATCGATGCCGCGCCCGACCTCGTCGATCAGCCCGGTGCGCGCCAACCGCAGCCCATATTCGACCGCGATGGCAAACAGCGCGCCGAGCGCCAGCATCCACAGGCTAGCCGCGGCTTTGTTGGGAATGATGCGGTCGTACACATTCATCGTGAACAAGGGCATCGCAAAGGCGAGGAGATTGATCAGCAGCGAGGCGAACATCACATAGCCATATTGGCTGCGCTCCTTCCACACCTCGCTCCAGAACCAATGCTGCTTCGTCGCCTGATCCCATGGGCGTTCGCGCGCGGTTTCGCTGGCGGGATCATGGCGGACGATGACGCCCTGACCCGAATAGGCGCTTTCGAGCAGACGCCGGTCGATCTGGAGGTCGCTGCTCGCGCCCGACAAGCGGACCCAGCAGCCGTCATCATCGATCGCGGTCAGCACGACCGGTCGGTCGTCCGCCAACAGCAGGATCGCCGGAACATCCTGCGCGTTCCATCCGGCCAGCGGGCGCCGCACCAGATGGCAGCGCAGCCCGACGGCGTCGAGGGCATGATCGAGCTGATCGAGCGGGACCAAGCCATCGTCGTCGAGCGCCAGCCCCTTTTTGACCCGCAGGTCGGAGAAGGGACGCTCGAACAGCGCGGCGATCGTCGCGACGGCGTCGAGCAATTCGTCGCCCTGCGCCGGGGTGCTGCGCCATGCTTCAAAACCCGTTGCGGGGGACAGCTGGCGCGACCGCCGCGCCCCGCGGGCGTCGGCCGGATAGTTCATGTGGGATCCCGCATCGCTTCAGGATTCATCTCGGGGGTCGGCCTCACCTTGAAGCGTTCGCGTGCGGTCGCGGCGGCGGCGGCGGGGGGCTGGACGTCCATCGCCGCGAGCAGATCGTTGAGCGCTGCGAGCAGTTTGAACTCCGAATAGAATTGCGCGAATTTTGCGGTCTCGGTGCGAACCTGAACATTATAGCGCGTGTTCTGGGCATCGAGCACGTCGAGCAGCGAGCGGCGGCCGACGTTGAACTGGGCGCGGTACGAGCGCAGCAATTCGTCCGACACGCGGCTCTGTTCTTCCAGCTCCTTGACCAGCTTGCCCTGCGCGTCCCACGTGTTCCACGCGACACGGACATCTTCTTCGGCTTCGCGGACCATCTGGTCCATCCGATAGCGCGCTTCCTTTTCGCGGCGGTACATTTCCTGCACCTTCGAACGCTTGATGCCGCCGTTGAAGATGTCCCAGCGCAGCACCAGTCCGGCACGCAGGTCGTTGGTCTCGCCGCGGAAACCGTCGATGTCGTCGCCGATCCGGGCGTTGCCTTCGAGCGCGAGCGTCGGCGACATTTCGGCTTTTGACTTGCGGACCAGCGAATGCGCGGCATCGAGATCGGCCTGTGCCTCGCGCACCCGCGGGTTGCGTTCGCGCGCCCGCGCCAGCGCATCCTCCAGCGTTCCCGGAATATTGCCTGCCAGCGACGGCGGCAATGCGGCGCCGTCGACCAGATCGAGCCCGGTCAGGGTACGGAATGATGCCGAGGTGTTGACGAGGTCGAGATTCGCCTCGGTCACGCGGGCGCGGGCGGCCTGCTGGCGTTCTTCGGCCTGCTGCTGATCGGCGATGCTCAGCGACCCCTTTGCCACGCCTTCGCGCAGGTCGGTCACCAGCTTGCTGTGGAAATCGATATTGTCCTCGGACGCCGCGACGATCCGCTGCTGCAACAGATAGTCGAGATATTGGCGCGTGACTTGGAGCGCGATGAATTGCGAGCGTTCCTCAACGCGGAACGCCGCGCCGTCGGTACGCGCCGCCTGACGCCTGACCTCGTTGCGGCGAACCCCGCCGTCGAACAGCGTCTGCTCGACGCTGAGCCCGCCCTCCATCGGGTACAGCTCATTATCGGCAATTCCCAGCGCCCGGCGCGTGCTGTTTTCGAGGCGGCGAATGCCGATCGAACCTTCGACCGAGACGCGCGGTGCGAACAGCCGCTGCGCCTGCTCGCGCTCGAATTCGATCGCGGTCTTGTTTTCGACCGCCTGGTTGATTTCGGGATTGGTCTGGACCGCCGTTTCAACCGCGGTCTTCAATTCGATCCGTTGAGTCCAGCCGGCGTCGTGGCTAGCGACAAGTGCGGCGGCGGTGAGCAACAAGGCTGCGGTACGAATTTTCGGCATCTTATGTCCCCTGCTTTTATCCGGTCGAAGTCGACGATCCTTCTGCGTGATCCTTTACCTGCGCCGGTGTTTCATAATGTCCGGCATTGCCGCCGGTGGTTTAGGCGTGACCGGCCGACGCCATCTGTTCGAGCTGCACCACGACATGTTGCTGCGCGAGGTCGGCAATGAATGACTGGCCCGATGCGCCGTCGCCGAGCAGGCCGATAGCCCCGCCGTCGCCCAGCATGATGCGCGCGAGCGCGGGTTCCGCGGGTGCTGCGGGTCCGAGCAGCGCGTCGAGTTCGACCTGCGGCCCTTCCAGCGCGGCTGCGACAATCGTGTCGAGTTCGGCGCCAGCGAGGTCGAGCACTGCCGGCGGCGGCAGCGCCATCTGCATCTGATCGCCCGATGCCACAGCTGTGGCCGGTTCGGGCGGCAGATCAACCTCGGTGCCCGCGAGCAGTTGGGCATAGGTCGGATCGGGCGTCGCGGTATCGGCTGCGTCGCTCTGCGCCTCGCGGCGATCGTCCTCGTCCATCTGGCGCTGGGTCGGGTCGGCTTCGACCCGTGCCGTCGCCGGGCCGGAGAAATATTCGTGGACGAGGCCGTCGGCTTTGGCGGCGGGAAGCGCTGTCGATTGTTCGGCAGTTTCGCCCGATGCCCCGGACTGCTGTCCCGAAACAGCCGCGTCGCCATCGGGCGTGGCGGGCGGGCGCGCCGCCAGCGGAGTCGCGGCGGCAAGTCCGGCCACCAGCATTGCGGTCGAAACGCCCGCGGTTCCGTTGGTCGCGGCGACGCGCTGCTGATCGGCAAAATTGGTGGCAAAGGCTGCGTCGGCGAGCTTGCCCGTGCTGCCGTCGGCGCGGGTATAGAGCGCTTCGCCCTTGACCTGAACCTGACCGTCGGCGGCGGCGTAAGCGCGTCCGTCCGATGTCAGCGAAATGCTGATGATGCCTTCGCTGATCAGCGAGCGGAATTCGCCCGCGTCGGTCACGCCATTGCTGTTGGCGTCCTGCCAGATGCCGAATTTCGCGAATTCGGCATCGGCGGCGTCGAGCTTGCCGTCGCCATTGCTGTCATAGGTTGCGGCGAGGCCTTGCAGGTCGGAGAGGCCCGCGCCGCCGAACACCAGTTCGGCGCCGTTGTTGACCTTGCCATCGCCATTTTTGTCGATCGCGAGCAGACCGTCGTCGGCGCCAACCCACGCGGTGCTTTCGGCAATGCCGTCGCCATTATAGTCGAATTGCACGCCGGCGGCGTTCGAGACGAACTCGACCCCGTCGCCATCGAGATCGACGGCGATCGGCGGTGCCAGCGCGGTGATGGTGACCGAGAGGTTTGCGGTCGCGGTGTCGCCATCGCGGTCGGTCACGACATAGTTGAACACTTCGGTCGCGGTCACCGTAATCGGGCTGGGCGGCTGGTAATTATACTGGCCTGTCGCGAAGTTCAGCGTCAGCGTTCCGCCCATCGGGGTTGTGATCGCGCTGAGCGTCGTCCCTGCGATGCTGCCGCCGCTCGACACGCCGATGCTCGATGCACCGTCCCAGGTATAGGTCGTTCCGCCGATGGTGATCGACAGCAGGCGGCCGCCGTCGGCGCCGAAGAAGTCATTGGCGTCAAGGTCGCCCGACACCGCCGACGGGACGATGACTGACAGCAAGGTCGCAACCAGATCTTCGAAATCATCGACCAGGATCGGTTCGTTGTTCGGCGCATTGTTCAGGTCGACATCGCGAAGCCGCTGGATGTTGAGTGGCTGCAGCGGGTTGTTGTCGATGCCGATCGCGGTGACGTTGACATTGTTGTTGTCGACGAAATTGTTCCAAGCTGTCGCGGTCGCGGCAGTCAGAGAGTTGGTGACCATCGGCGGAATGCCCCCGAACTGCGTTTGCTGGTTCGGGTTTCCGTCGCTCAGGAAAAACACCTGATTGCTCGCGCCGGGGATGGTGGTGAAATTGGCGAGCGCGGTCTGAATCGCGCCGGTGTAATTGGTGTTGAACCCGATATCGTCCTGCGACGGTCGCTCGCCGCCGGCCGCTGGGTTGAGCGAGTCGAGGTAGGCGTTTGCGTCGGCTGCGGTCGAGAAGGCCTCCGAGGCGAACGAGCCTGACGAAAAGATCACGAACTTGATCGTCAGGGCGCCTGACGCGGCGCTGTCGAGCTGTGCCAGCGCGCCTTGGACGGCCTCCAGCATGATGTTCAATTCGCTGTCGTCGATGCTGTCGCTGAAATCGAGGACAAAGAGCGTGTTCACATCCTGCATCGGCTGCGACGTCGATCCGGTCTCGCCGTTTGCGGTCGGCGCATCGTCCTCGATCACGACCTGGATCGCCGAGGCATTGGTCGTCGTCGTGGTGCCGTCGGAAACGGAAATGGGGACGAAGAAATCCTTGAGATCTTCAAGCGCGACGGTCGGGTGATCGACGGCGCGCGACAGCGTGACCGCATAGGCACCGTTCGAAGCGAGCGTGACGCGGATGACTTCCGAGCCGCCGACCGAGCCGATCAGGGTGCCGGTGCCGACGCCGGTCCAGGCGACGGGGACACCTCCTGCGGTCAATACCGCCCCGGGATTGCCGAGCGTCGCGGTCAACGTCTCGCCCGCATCGGCGTCGCCGATCGCCAGCGTGCCGCTGAAGGTCGTGCTGTTCGTGGTGTCGAGCGTCGCGTTTGGTGCCGTGTCGGGAAGCCCGTTCGGCAGGCCTTCTTCCGATATCCGCGCGATCGCGGTGCCGATCGTCGGTGCGTCATTGGTGCCGAATACGGTAATCGTCAGGGTTGATCCGACCGACAACGATCCGTCGCTGATCGTATAGGCAAAGCTTTCGACCAGCGTCTGCCCGCTGTCGAGCGCGTTGACGACGGGCTTGTCCTCGTCGAGCGTGTAAGTGTAGCTGCCGTTGGCGTTGATCACGAGGGTGCCGTAAAGGCCGACGTAAGTCCCCGCCGAGGTGACGGTGATCGCTTCCAGGTCGGGATCGTTGTCGGCGACGTCGGCGAAGCTGCCGAAGGGCGCGCCGGGATGCGCGATGTCCTGCAATACGTTGCCCGAAGCGCTCGGGTCGGATCCGCTGGCGCCGTCGAGCACCCAATTGGTGTCCGCGCGCGCGATCGGGAAATCATTGGCGCCGGTGATCGAGATGGTGATCGTCGCAACCGACGTGTCGCCGTCGGCGTCGCGCACCGTATATTGAAAGGTCTCGGTCAGCGTCGTGGTCGAATTGAGCGCGATGACCGCGGGATCATTGGGATCGAGATCGTAGCGATAGCTGCCGTCGGCGGCGATGGTGATTGTGCCATAGTCGCCCGCCAGCGCGGCGCCCGGCGCTCCTGTAGTCGCCCCGAACGCCACTCCGATCACGCTGAGCCCGCCATCGGCGCCCGCGCTGTCGGCCGATCCGTCCATGCCGTTGACGTCGCCGCCACCCATCCCGGTCAGCACATTGCCGTCGGCGAAAATCTCGCCGTCGCGCGACACATTGTCCTCATCATGCACCGCCTGCGGCGCATCGTCGCGGATCGCAAATTGACCGGTGATATCGGCGGTCGTCCGCGCGGTATCGCCGTCGCCGTCGGTGGCGATGGCGGTCAGCGTGATCAGATTGGCTCCCGACAGGAATTTCGTCTGATCGGGACCGCTGTCGGGCGTGTGCATGATCGCGCGTGACTGGTCGAAAGTGACGAGGCCGCCGGGTGCCACCGAAATGCGGAACACCTCGTGCGTCGAGGTGCGCCCGACGATGACGCCGCCCTCGATCAACAGGACGACGGCTTCGCCGGTCAGCGAGTCGATCAGGCCGCTTGGTCCGGCGGTGACGCCCAACTCGTAGGCAATGGTGCCAGGGCCGTCGGCGCCGAAGTCTGTCGTTGCGCTAAACAGCCCCGAAAGGTTGACAGTCGCATTGGTGGCAAAGTCGCCTTCATCGACGGTAAGCGTCGACGCGGCACCGCCAGCGGTGATCGAGGGGCCGTCATCGGCAAAGCGAATGTTGCCGCCCAGATCGACCGCAACGGTGTCCGAAATGCTGTCGCCGTCGCGATCGACGATCGTCGCGGTGCCGCGCAGCTCGACCAGATTGGCGGCCAGCTCGACAAGCTGGGCGGCATAGTTGCTGGACGAACCCGGCAGCGGATGGTCGATCTCGGCAAATTGGGTCAGTGTGACGACGCCGGTCGCGGCGTTCACGGCGATGGAGAAAATGGGCGTGCCGGCCGCGCTGCCGACGATCTCGCCGGAGACAAGGGCCAGCGTGACCGGCACGCCGTTGCTGGTCAGGGCGGAGGTCGCGGCCGCCGAGCCCAGCGCAAGGGAATAGGTCCAGGTCACCGCGCCCGCATCCGCGGGACCGTCGGCGCCAAAATTGACCAGGGAAGTCGAAAACGCCGCCGACAGATTGGCGGTCGCCACATCGAACGCGCTGCCGCGCGTGTCGGCGTCCTGCGTTGTCAGGGTGATCGCGTTGGTGTCGATATTGGTCGCGTCGATCGACGGGCCGTCATCCTTGAACACCAATATATTGCCGATGGCGACCAGCGCCGAAGCCTGATCGCCGTCACCGTCAGTGACCGTCGCGATCAGCCGGATGATGTTCGGCGACAGCGTCACCGGATCGTCGGGGTTGCTGGCATCGGGATGGCGCACGGCGCGGATCTGGTCGAGCGTCGCTTGCCCATTGGCGGCGACGGTCAGCCGGAACGCGACCGTCGACGGCGAATCCTGCAACCGTCCTTCGACGACATTGCCGATCGCCTGCAGGATAATCTTGGAACCGGTGGCGACATCGACCAGCCCGGTGGCGGTCGTCACCTCGAACGCATAGCTGACGGTGCTGCCATCCTGATCGGCGCCGGTCACGATGTTGAACAGGCTCGCGAAATTGGCGGTCGCGTTTAGTGCCAGGTTGGTTTCATCCACCGTCAGCAGCCCGGCGGTCGGAGACAGGGCCGTGATCGACGGCACGTCGTCGGACACCGAAATATTGACCGTACCCGCGACCTGATCGCCGTCGGCATCGGTCGCGACCACCTCGATCGACCCCAGGTCGACGAGGTCGTCGATCGTCGTGTCGGGGTGCAGGCCGTAATTATATTGCAGCGTAACCGTCACCGTCGCGACATTGCCTGACAGGCTGAGGTCGATCACGACAACCGGGTTTTCGTCGGCGTCCCAGCCGATGATCTGATTGTCGGATTCGAGCGTCCAGCTGAGCCCGCCGTCGAGCGTCGAAATATCGCCAAAGCCGATCGACGCGATCGCGTCGGAGCCCGGGGTAAAGACGATGTTGCCGCTGGACGAAACCGGCTGCACTGGCGACGGGGTCGATCCGCTTTCCAGATGCTGGTCGTCAACGGTCAGCTGGATCGGGTCGCTTGCCGTCGGCAGGCTTCCGTCGGCCAGGCGGATTTGCTGCACCGCCGACGACTGGTCGCCGTCGCCGTCGGTGATCGTGTAAGTGAAATCGGCGTGGATCGGGAAGACACTGACCTGCGGCACCGGGTCAAAGGTCCAGGCACCAGTCGCCTGGAAGGTGTAGGTGCCGTTGGCGTTGGTGTGGGTCGTGGTGCCGGTCGCGGCGACCGCCACGACCGCGCTGCCGATGGTGACCGACGTGACCGTCGCTCCGTCGGCGCCGAGCGTATCGTTCGTCAGCAAATTGCCCGAAATCGCGGCGGCGTCTTCGGCCACGGTGATTGATGGGGCCGACCGCGCGACCGGGACATCATCGACCACGTCGATGACGATCACATTCTGCGTCACATTCCCGAAAGCGTCGGTGACATTGTAGGTGAAGGTTTCGACGGCGGGCACAAGGTTGGTGCCATTATTCGCGGTCACACCATCCACCGTGCTGGTCAGCGTGTAGAAATAGGTGCCGTCGGGATTGAGCGTGAAGGTGCCATGGGTGCCGACACCATTGCCGACTAGGCTGAACTCGAACGGACCTGAGCCACCGGCAACATTGTCGTTGAGGTCGCCCGACGCCGTTTCGGCGTCACTGTCGGGATTGCTGCCGGTAGCCAACGCGGCCTCGTTGACCTGCAACTGCACCGCCTCGGCGGATAGTCCTGCGTCGCTCAGGCGAATGGTCAGCGTGGCTGTCGATTGGTCGCCATCACCGTCGGCAAGGGTATAGACAAAAATGTCTTCCGCGCCGTCGGGTGGGACGATGTTCGCATTAGCGGCATAAACGTAGCTGCCGTCGGCGGCAACGGTCAGCTGACCGTACAGACCGACTATAACAGCGCCGACGCCGCCAATCGCGGGCAATGATGGATTTTCGCCCACCGCCCGCACGCCCAGAATTTCGGCGCCGTCGGCGCCCGGGATGTCGTTGGCAAGCAGCCCGCTCTCCGCATCGACTTCGAGCGTCTGGCCTTCCCCGACGTCGCCTTCGTCGGCCTCGGCCGCCGGGTTGTCGTCGACGATCAGCACGTCGAGGTTTGCCGTCGCAACTGTGCCGTCGCTGTCGGTGATCTCGATCGCGAAGCTTTCGGTCAGCGCAGCATCGGTCGGTCCGCTGTGGAGCAGGCTGTTGTCCGTGAGCTCGTAGCTATAGCTGATCGTGCCGCCGACGATGTCGCCCGCAGCATCGAACACCGGTTCGAAATCGGTGATCGTCAGCATGCCGAGGTCGGTTGTGATCACCAGCCCCGCGACGATCGTTTCACCCGCCAGCGCGATCGCGGCAACGCCGTCGGCGGCGCTGAAGGTAAAGCTGCCGGTCTGGGTCAGCGCGTCGCTGTCGGGCGACGAGCCGTCGACCAGATTCGCTTCCGATACGGTCGCTTCCGCTCCGTCGGGATCGAGGCCGTTGATCGTCACAATGTCGTCGCGACCGCGGATGACCACGGTCAGCGTTGCCGTCGCTTCGTCGCCATCGCCGTCGGTGATGACATATTCGAATGTGTCGGTCAGCTCGTCGTCGCCATCGAGCCCGGCCACGTCAGGGTTTTCGGGATCGAGCGTGTAGAGATAGCTGCCGTCCGCCGCGATTTGCAGCGTGCCATAGGCGCCAAAGGTCAGGCCGTTGATATCGCCGCTTTCGCCGCCGAATGCGATCGCGGTGACGCTGGCGCCGTCGGCACCCTCGACATCCGCCGCGCCGTCGCTGTCGTTCGCGTCGCTGCCGCCGACGCCGGTCAGCACATTGCCGTCGGCGGTCGTCGTACTGCCCGATTGCAGCGAGTCGAGATCGTCGATCGCGGTCGGGACATCGTCCTCGACGACGATGCTCAGCGTGCCGCTGGCGCTGTCGCCGTCGAGATCGGTCACGACGACGCCAAAGCTTTCGATGACATCGTCGCCGCTGGTCACGTCGGTTAGCGTGTAGCTGTAGCCAATCGACGTCGCCGTGATGCTGGTGATGGTGAGCGTGCCATATTCGCCCGCGATCGTCTGACCGACCATCGTCACCGTTTCGCCGTTGATGCGGACAGCGCCCACGCCGTCGGTGGTCGCGATGGTAAAGCTGCCTTGGGTCGTGGCGGTACCGCTGTCGGGCGCCGATCCGGTCGGCAGGCCCGCCTCCGACACCAGCTGGCCATCGTCGTCGCCGTCCGGCAGGTCGATCGTGACACCGCCGTCGCCGATCGCGATCCGCAGCGTGGCGGTCGCCGTGTCGCCGTCGCCGTCGGTCAACCGATAGGTAAAGGTGTCGAACACGCCCCCTGGGGTGCCGGGATTGCGGACATAGCTGTAGCTGCCGTTGCTGTTCAGCGTCAGGACGCCGTAGAGCCCTGCAACGGGTGTTCCCGCTGCAACGGGGTCGCCGCTGCCCGACACCGACGACACGGTCGCGCCGTCCGCACCCGGAAAATCCCGGCCGCCGTCATTTTCGGCATCGGTGATGACGTTGCCGGTGGCGGGACCAAAGGTGCCGGCCGGAATGCTGTCGAAATCGGCGACGGCTTCGGGGACGTCGTCGATGATATCGATTTCGAAACTGGCCGAGACGGTGTCGCCGTCCAGGTCGGTAATCCCGACAGTGATCAACTGCGACACATTGTCGCCGATCGTATTGTCGGTCAGCCAGAAGAAATATTCGATCGAATCGGGATTGATTGCGATGATATAGAACGTGCCTGTGGCGAGCTCGATCTCCTGACCTTCTTCGGTGACAGCAACGCCATTGATCGTCAGCGCCGCGGGGCCGTCACCCGCACCAAATTGGATGACGCCGGAGGTGAAGTTGGACCCGTCGCCGTCGCGCGAACCCGGGCTTTCGCCGTTGCGTTCGGGCAGGCCGGCCTCGTCGACGAAGGTGCCGTCGTCGCCTGCGCCGGGCAGGATCAGACTGGGCGCGCTGTCGCCGATCCGGATCGTCAGCGTCGCGGTCGATACGTCACCGTCCCCGTCGGTCAACCGATAGGTAAACACGTCGCTGACGCCGCCGGGCGTGCCCGCCGAACGGACATAGGCATAGGTGCCGTCGGGCGCGATCACCAGGCGTCCATATTGGCCCTGCACCGCCGTACCCGTCGGGCTGAAGTCGGTGGCGGATGCACCGCGCACGCCGGTGATTAACGCGCCATCGGCGCCGGGCGAGTCTGCACCCGCTGCGCCGGTGGCCGTACCGGCGCCGGTGATGACGTTGCCGCCTTGCGGCGCATTGCTGCCGGGAACCGTGTCGTCGATGTCGGCGCGCGCGATCGGCGAATCGTCCTCGATCGTCAGGGTAAGCGTCGCGGTTCCAACGTCGCCGTCGCTGTCGGTCACGGTGATCGTCACGGTGTCGGTGGCGGTCGGATTGGTGCTGTTGTCGGTCAGTGTATAGCTGTAACCGATCACGCCCGGGGTGATGCTGGTGATCGTGACCTGGCCCAGCGGGGTTGCGATGACCTGCCCGACCGCGGTGACGACAGTGCCGTTGACGGCAACGACGACGGGCTGGTCAAGCGCAGCGATCTGGATCGTGCCGCTGGTCGATTCACGCGGCGAAGCGGGATCGGTCCCGGCGGGTTCAGCGCCGCGCGCGGCCAGCGCCGCTTCCGATACCACGGCGGTCGCGGCGGTCACGCCGACAACCTGGTCGGGGGTCGTGATCAGGATCTTTGGTTTATCGTCGACGCTATCGGGAATGACTTCAAGATCGAGAATTTTCGGAAAGCCGAATTCGGTCGGCGGGAGCAGGTTACCAAGCGCAAAGGGATCGCCGATGTCGCCCGGTGTCTGGGAGAAATTGCCGCCCGAGCTTTGCGGGCGACCGGCGGCGGGCTCGGGCTCTTGGCCTGCGATGAGCGCGGCGACCGTCGGCGCCGGAATGTTGATCGGGCCGACCTTGATTTGCGGGATGCGGAGCGCGCCATCGACGATGACCAGCACTTGTCCATCGGGCAAGGTGACGACCAGGTCGTTGCCGGAAAGCTTGATCGCGTCGAGCCGCGTTCCGGGTGGAAGCTGGATGACGCCATCGACTGGCAGGATCGTCGTCGCACCGGGCGGAATGGCGCGTGCTATGGTGGCGATTTCGCCGACCTGTTCATTCCGCTTCAATTCCATCGCCTAATGCCCCCTGCACCTCAGATGTTCGCTTGGTCACGCGGCAGCGACCTGTACGGGGGCCGCTGCGGAAACGGGCGAACGGCACTGCGTTTCCGCGCCAGATGTCGCGGGTTTGCAATGCAAGCTCTTGTGATCGTGCTGGGTTCTCTCTGGCGACCGATGCCCGTGCCTTGTCACTGACCGGGCAAATACAAACCTCGGGGGGTGATTCTGCAATGGCAATTTCCGGTATGGGCACCTATACTTTTGTATAAGAGCAATATCTTATGAGTTAATTATTTCTTAATATATCTATCAATCGTAAATTTTTGAGATAAAACTGTCGCATATTGAATATGATTTGATAAAAATCCATCAGATGAGAGGTAAATTATCATTGCATCGTTGATTAATATCACAAGAGAATATGGTTATATTTCATAATTTTTTGACTGTTCTCGAACGTAAAGACATTAAGATTGACAATCTATTTTATCGATCCAGATGTTTCGATTTGGGCGACAACCACATCTCCGCGTTTTAGCGAATATCGCCCGGTGTAACGCCCAGCGACCCAGCCACCGGCCGGCGCGCGTTTCCCGCTGTACGCGAACCAACTGAGGCCGCCGCCGTCCACGATCGATTGCTGGTCGTGCACAATCTGTCCGTTCGGTCCGGCGATCGAGAATGTCTGACGGTCCCCGGTGCGGGCGTCGATCGCATCAACCCACAGGATCAAGGGCGCCTCCCGTCCTTCCAGCCCCCGCGGTGGATCGCGATCGGCAACGGCCTTGGGCGGCACCGCCGAGGCGAGCCCGGCAGTGACCACCGCAGCGGATTTGTAACCGAGCAACCGCGCCGCAGCAGCTGTCCAAAGCCCGTCGACGCGCACATCGACATTGCAGGGGGGCAGAGCAGCCGTGCCGATGAAGGGATCGACCGCCTCGCCGCGATGGCGGACGGTGAAATGCAGATGCGGAAACTCGCTATTGCCCGACAAACCAATCAGCGCGATGCGTTCGCCGCCAACGATGTGCTGTCCTGGGCGGACGATAATGCTGCCTTGGCGCAGGTGGCTATATTGCGTCTGCCAGTCGCCGCCATGGTCGATTACCACGGCGTTGCCTGCGTCTTTGCCGTCCAGTCCAGCCCGATGGTCGACGCTGAGGTCGGGTTCGCCGTCGCGGGTGCGTAGCACCGTACCCGGCGCTGCGGCAACGACGGCAAAGCCCGTTCGCATGTCGGCCATGGTGCGTAGCCGAATGTCGATTCCGTCATGGCCGTTCGTCGTCAGTGGCCCGCAACGATAGTCGCGCCGGCCCGGACCGGGGTCATGATCGAACAGTTTCTGGATCAGACAGGACTGGCCGACAATGCAGTCGACCGGAAAACCAAGGGCAGGGGCGTCGTCCGGCGGTGGCGGCTGCAATGCGGCGATCGCCAGCGAAAAGGAAAGGAGGAACGCATGCATCATGGTCGGGCTCTTGTAGCGGACGGGACGTTCGCGGCGCAAAAGTGACAATGGATGGGACTTCGACGCCGGCCGCCGCCAGGGGGCGTGGCGGCGGACACGGCTAGCCAGCGGGAGCTGACCGAACTCGAAGATCTGCCAAGTGTCGGTGCGCGAAATTGCCACCGGATCGTCGACAGAGCTCTTACTTTTCTTACACCCAATCTCTGCAGACCTGCTCGGCTAAAGCAGGCATCGTCAGGATGATTCTTGCCTGTCATCCTTGTGTCAAAATTGGCGGAAAGCCCAGTTTCCCGCCATTCCCTGATGGGGACATTGTGAAAATTGCGGTTGGCGAGATCCTATTTCGTTGTGACAACAACGAAAATGTTCGCCCGCCCGAACAACAAAAAGGAGGGCAGGCCGCGGCCTGCCCTCCAGTTAGCAGAGGTCCGTCGAGGAGTGGCTCCCCGTACGAAGCCTTGTCCTCAGACGAACGTGATCATGTCATAGGACGCGTTGCCCTGGCTGTACGAATTGAGCGCAGCAACCGAGTCATACGCGCCAGCCGCGGCGAGCGCCGCGATCGGGGCCGAAGCACCTTCCCAGAAGTCTTCGATCAGGACCGCACCGGCCGCAGTGAAGACATACACGTCGAGCGCGTCGCCTTGACCGTCCCAGTCGCCCGTGATGACGAAGGCATCATTGGCAGGATCAAATCCGGCATCGACGTCGAACACCAGGGTGTCACGGTTGGCGACGTTGAAGTCGCGGCCCGATCCCAGGCTGAACGGTGCACCGATGACATCATTGCCGAAGCCCGGCGATGCATCGGTCGAGTCGAAGCGGAAATAATCCCGTCCCGCGCCGCCCGACATATGATCGTCGCCTTCGCCACCGGTGATGGTGTCGTTGCCCGATTCGCCTTCCAGATTGTCATCGCCAAGGCCACCGTTGATGGTGTCATTGCCGGTGTCGCCCCGGATGCTGTCGTCGCCGTCATCGCCGTTCATCACGTCGTTGCCGAAGCCACCCGACATATAGTCGTTGCCGTCGCCGCCCGACATGGTGTCGTTGCCGCCACCCGGATTGCCCAGGTTTTCGTACAGCGTGTCACCATACATGATGTCGTCGCCAGCACCGCCCGACATATTGTCGTTGCCGGCGTCACCAGCAAGCTGGTCATCGCCGTCATTGCCGTTGACGACATCGTTGCCGGCGCCGCCATAGATCAGGTCGTCGCCGTCGTTGCCCGACAGATTGTCGGCGCCGTTCTGGCCCTGGATCAGGTCATTGCCTTCGCCACCCGAAACAACGTCGTTGCCGTCGTTGCCGGTGATGTTGTCGTTGCCTTCGCCACCCGAAATGTTGTCGTTGCCAGCGTCGCCAGCGAGCACGTCGTTGCCGTCGTTGCCTTCGATAACGTCGTCGCCTTCGTCACCATTGATGGTGTCGTTGCCGTTGCCGCCCGAGATGAAGTCGGCATCGGTGTTCGACGGATCGAGTGGATCGAAGAAGGGATCCCCGTTGCCGCGGATCACGTCGTCGCCGTCGTCACCATACAGCGCGTCGTCGCCGCTCTGACCCCAGATCAGATCATTGCCCGCGTCGCCGTGGACCAGATCGTTTCCGTCGTTGCCGTTCAGCGTATCGTCGTCGTCGCCGCCGCCGATGTCATCGTCATCGGCACCACCTTGAACGAAGTCAAAGCCGGCGCCGCCACGGATGACGTCGTTGCCGACATCGCCGCTCAGTTCGTCATCGCCGTTCTCGCCGAGCAGGGTATCGTTGCCGTCACCCCCGTCGAGCGCGTCGCTGCCGTTCCAGCCGAGGATGAAGTCGTCGCCGTCATCACCCCACAGAAGGTCGTCGCCTTCCCAACCGTCGATGACATCGTTGCCGCCTTGACCAAAGATCTGGTCGTCGCCGTTGCCACCGAAAATGTTGTCGGCATGGCCCAGACCCGGGTTATAACCGCTCTGGTTATAGGCGAAATCGCCGTCGGCGTTGCGGTTCGGGCCGCCGTCGCCGAAGATCACGTCGTTGCCGTCGCCACCATTCAATTGGTCAACCCCGTTCGAGTTGGTGCCGCCGTTGATGTAATCGTCGCCGTCACCGCCGGTCACGACGTCGGTTTCGGTCCCGCCATACAGGTTGTCGTTGCCGAGACCGCCGTTGATGACGTCATCGCCGGCGTTGCCTTCGATGCGGTCGTCGCCCGATTGACCGTTGAGCGTGTCGTTGCCGGCATCGCCGCGGATATAGTCGTTTCCGCCGCCACCCCAGGCCGTGTCGTTGCCGGCACCGCCGAGCAGCGTGTCGTTGCCATCAGCAGCGCCATTGTCATCGCCGGTATAAACGACGTTTCCGGGTCCGACGACGACGAACGACGCTTGGTCGCCGATCAGCGTGTCGTTGCCGGCGCCGCCATCGACGCGATCATTGCCGCTGCGGCCGATGACATTGTCGTCGCCTGCATCGCCATAAAGATCGTTGTCGAAGTTGTTGCCATAAACGGTGTCATTCCCGCCGTTGCCGCGTGCGTTGTATGGCAGCGCAGCGGTCGAGGTGATCGCATTCAGATCGATGAAGTCGACCGAATTGGTGCCCAGAACCTGACCGCGTGAGGTCGGGTTCTTGGCATTATTCGGAGCGCTAGAAGGTCCTACTGTAGGCATTTCGCTATCCTCTTCTTTCATGGGTCGCAAGGGATGCGTGGTCGCCGACTCGGCTTGATCATCCCCCCAATGACCCCGAAAGCTCGAGGCCATGGCAATGGGATATGGCGGGGCAGGAGGACCGGACATTCCTGCTTGGGGACATGGCCGATAATTTTGTGAAGTGGTTCATTTTGGGGCAGATCATCGACCAACCCAGCCCGCGATTTTCTCGAAACGCGCAGATTTCCGCCATTTCGCTGAATAGCGAAACAGAACAGTCTGGAAAGAAAACTTGCTTGCTAGTTAAGTTTGCGACCGAGGGCAGAGCTTGCCGGGCGCGCCGAGTTGCCCGCGGGCGCAGCCGCGTCGCCGGTGTCGCTTTGGGGGCTATTGCCCAGCGATGACATCTGCGGGCGGGGCGATGCTGCGGGGTCGGCAACAGCCTTGCCCGCGTCGGTGATCGTGGGCCGCCCGAGCGCGGACATAGCGGGACGTTCGCTGGTGTCGGCGCCGCAGCAGCGCCCGTCCAGAATCGCTTTGGAGTCGAGCTGGCCGGTGGCGGCCAGCAAACTGGCGCGCGCGACAAATTCGTTGCGATGCGCGCGCTCCAGGGTGACCCGCGCGGACAGCAATTCATTCTGGGCGTTCAGCACATCGGTCAGGGTGCGATTGCCGCCGATTGCTTCCTTCTTGATGCCTTCCGCCGCTTCTTCGGTCGCAGCCACTGCGGTTTCGGCCGCGGCGATCGTGCTCTTTGCCGATTGCCATCGGGTCCAGCTGGTGGCGACATCCTCGGCCACCGTTCGCAGCGCGATGTCGGTTTGCGACAGGCGCTGATCGCGGACCGCGCGTGCACGCCGAACCTCGGCATGATCGCGCGGCAGGAAAATCGGCACGCGCAGTTCCAGCCCATAATAGAGCGACGAACGGTCGTCCGGATATTTGCCCGTGAAGGTGTTGGTCGCGCCGCCGGTCAGATAGTCATAGCCGCTGACCGCATCGAGCTGCGGGAGCAAAGCGCCGGTCGCGAACTTGACCCCCGACTTGCCCGCCTGGGCGTTGAGCCGCGCCGCGCGCAATCGCGGCGCCGCGTCGACGGCAATTTTTTGTGCCGCGGCCAGCGATGCCGGAACGGCGGCGAGCGGCGGCAGGGCGGGGACCATCGTTCCCGACTGGCCGCTGACATTGCGAAAACGATGCCCGTTGACCCCGAGCTCTTCGGTCGCGGCGAGCACGCCTGCCTGCGCCGTGGCCAGCCGCGCGCGCGCCAACTCCTCGTCGGTGCGGGTGGCCTCGCCGAATTCGAGCCGACGCGACGTTGCGCGCAGCTGTTCGCCGATCGCCTCGCTTTGTGCCTGCGAATATTGCAGGATCTTGCGGTTCAGATGGACGTCGGCGGCGCTGGTCAACAACTCGAGCAGCGTGTCCGACGTGATCGCGTCGAGCCCTGCGGCGGTTGCTTCCAGTTCGGCCTTTGCGATGCGCACCGAGTTATACGTCCGGTCACCGTCATAGAAGCGGAGCCGCGCCTCGATCCCGGCTTGCCCAGCGGTATATCGCGCGTCGTTGGTGCTGCTGCCGTTCTTGATATCGATCTCGCGCCGTTGGACGGTGCCGTTCGCTTCAATCGTCGGCAGATAGCCTGCCTCGGCTGCCTGGAGTCGCGCCGCGGCGACCCGAACCTGATGGCGCTGTGCCGCAATGTCGGGGCTGGAGATGACGACTTGACGCGCGAGCGCGGCCATCGTGCTCGACGGCGCGGCGGCGGGCGACGCCGATTGCGCCAGCAGCGGAGTCGCGCCGATCGCGAACGTCGCGACGACGGCGGGTGCGCTGAGCGCGCTCGCCCAAAAAGTCCATGATTTCCGCACGTCACCCCTCCTGAATCATCGCAGATTCGAGTGCCGACCCCTCTTTTCGTAGTTATCAAAGAGTAATGCGCGGCGGCGGAACGGGAAACTACTCTAACGGATATGTCCGAGGGGATAATAGACTCAATCCGCCGAATCGAAATAGACAAAGGTCGTCGCCAGCATCCGTCACGGCAGGCGACGCTATCGAGAGATTCGCATCAATCGACAGCCAGCGCCGGGTAGAAAATGCTTCAGGCAACCCCGGTGGGCGCGTGCGTTCTGGCCCGTAACCAGAGCATTGCGCCAGACATCATGGTCGCGCGTGAAACGCCTGCTGCGAGCTTTGCCTCGCTTCGGGAACGATGTTTTTTGGGGGCCACAATGTCTGCGACCATGGAATTTTCGACGCATTATGCAGAGGCCGTCCGCGACGATTCCCACCTGTTCGAGGGAATGCCGGGCGGCGACAATCATGACGTCATGGCGGATCATTCGCAGTCGGTCGATGTTGCGGCGAACACCCGGCGGCTTTGGCATGATTATCTGGCGCAATTTGATGTGACATCGGCGATTTTGACCGTGTCCGCGCAGGGCGCGGGACAGCAACGCCATGCCTTTTTGATCGGGTTCGATCAGGTGCGCGGTGATGCGACGGCGACCCGGCGCTTGCTGGCGATGATGGAAGACGTCTGGGTGCGGATCGGCGAGCAGCCGGTGCATCATTTTCAGTTTTCCGGCGCCCTGTTCGGCGCGACGACTGGGCCGGTTGACGCTGATGCCGATAGTCCGCTCCACCATGGTATTGCGATCCAGATGAAGCGCGACGGCAAGGCCATTCGCGCGCTGTTTTTCCGCCAGGAAGGTGGTGCACATTTCAGCGACCGCGATGCTGCGTCGCTGCAATTGATCGCGCCGCTGCTCGCGGAGTCTGCGACCGGCGTTGCGCAGCTTGCCCAGCAGTCGCAGCGCTCCGCCATGCTGGAGGGAATGTTCGACCGGGTATCGATGGCGATGGCGCTGTTGTCGGCCGACGCCCAACCCTTGTTCCTGAACAGCGCCGCGACGGGGCTTGTCGAACAACGAAAATGGTTGCTCCGCGCCGCCGATGGCACGATCGTCGCCGCCAATCCGGGGCAGGCCAAACAGCTGCGCGAAAGCATCCGCCGCGCCGCCACCGCTGCACCCGATGCGCCGGTCGAGGATGTCTTCCGGCTCGATTGCCGCGACGGCGAATGGCGTTTGGCTTATGTCATCTCCGCCAAGTCGCGGACCGGAGACAGCACGACGCGCTGCGCCATGGTGATCATCATGGGGCCGGGCAAGGTCGATGCACCGACGTCGCTGCTCGAAGCGCTCGGCTTGCTCCCGTCCGAACAACGGTTCCTCGGCCATTTTCTGAAATCGAGCAGCCTGTGCAACGCGGCGGAAGGATGCGGCCTGTCCGAGGAGACGGCGCGGACCTATCTGAAGCGGGTGCGCGCCAAGCTGGGCGTCCACCGCCAGATGGAGCTGGCCGGGTTGATCTCGGGTCTTGTGCTGCCGCTGAATGCCGCGGATAGCACTGCCCATCCGGGACGATAGGCATGGCCTGGAACCCTCTCGCGGCTGGGCGGGCGTCTGGCAATCCGGACAATCTGCTCAGGAAGCTTTTGATTCCGCAAAAGCCGATCGCGGCCCGGCTGATCCTGTTCTCGGCGATCACCAATATGGCGGCGCTCGCCATGTCGCTTTACATGATGCAGGTCTTCGACCGCGTCCTGACCAGTCAGAGCAAGGATACGCTGTTCTTCCTCGCTCTGGCGATCACGCTTGTCGTCGCACTGGGGTCGATGCTTGAAGCCATCCGGCAGCAGGTCGCCAATCGGGTCGGCACCTGGATGGCGCAGCAATTGGGACCGACGCTGTTGCTTCGCTCGCTTGAGCAAAGGCTGATCGCGCCGAACGTTCGGCTCGAGGCGCTGCGCGAAATGACGCAGGTCAAGAATTTCATCTCGACCCCGACGGTATTCAGCGTCGTCGATATGCTGTGGGTGCCGTTTTACCTGCTGATTGTGTTTTTGCTGCACCCCATCTTTGGCCTGCTGTCGGCAGTCGGCGCCGCGATGTTGTTCGGGCTGACCTGGTACAACGAACGGATCACGCGGACGGCGATCAGCGAGACCCAGTCGCTGGCGACCAGCAATATGCAATATGCCGAGTCGCTGGTCCGTAACAGCGAAGTCATCGACGCGATGGGGATGGGCAAAGACACCGTCGCGCACTGGCGCACCCGCTATATGGCCGAAACCGAGGCGGTCGACGGGACACAATTCCAGTCGAGCAAGATCCTGGCGTGGATGAAGTTTGTCCGCAACGTGGTGCAGGTCGCGGTGCTGGGGGTCGGAGCCTTGCTGGTGCTCGACCAGCAGCTGACCGGCGGGGCGATGATCGCCGGGTCGATCCTTATCGCACGCCTGCTCGCGCCGATCGAGGCGGCGATGAGCTATTGGAAACAGTTCGTGCTGGCGCGCGAAAGCCTGCAACGGCTGTCGCGGTTCTGCGACCTGCCAACGCCGCGTCCGTCGCAGATGGCGTTGCCCAAACCGTCGGGTGCGATGGCCGTCGAAAATCTGACCTATGCTGCGCCCGGCATGAAGGGCGCGATCCTGAAAAATGTCAGCTTTGCGATCGCGCCGGGGACGTCGCTGGCGATCGTCGGGCCGTCAGCATCGGGAAAAACAACCTTGTCGCGGCTGCTCGTCGGCGTGCTCAAGCCGCTGTCGGGGCATGTGCGCCTCGACGGTGCCGACACCTTTGACTGGATGCGCAGCGATTTCGGTCCGAACGTCGGCTATCTGCCGCAGGACGTCGAGCTGCTGCCCGGATCGATCCGGGAGAATATCGGCCGCTTTCGCCCCGATGCCCGCGATGCGGATGTGATCGCGGCGGCAAAGCTGGCGGATTGCCACGAAATGATCCTGCATCTCAACGGCGGTTATGACTGCGTGCTCACCGACGGCGGGCACCAGCTATCGGGCGGCCAGCGCCAGCGGATCGGGCTGGCGCGCGCGCTGTTCGGGTTGCCGCCGCTGATCGTGCTCGACGAACCCAATGCAAGCCTGGATGCGCGCGGCGATGCGGCACTGCTGGCGACGATCAAAAAGCTGAAGGCGTTGAACATGACCACGATCATCGTGTCGCACCGCGCCAACCTGCTCGAACTGGCCGACAAGATTTTGCTGATGATGGATGGCCAAGTTGCGAAATTCGGCGATGCCCGGACGGTGGTCGAGGAAATGGCGGGCAAGCGGCGAGTGATCGCCCCGGGCGAAGTGCCGCCGGGCGGCCCGGCCAAAAGCAATCCAGCGATGTTCAAACAAGGGGGAATGGACGCATGAACATTCCCTTTCGCCTGGGCGAGGATGGCGAGCCGGTGCGTCTGGCGCTTCCTTCGCCCGATCATGATATGGCGGGTCCGCGCGTTAAGGGCTCGATGCGGCTCGCGCTCGTGTCGATTGGCCTGTTTGTCCTCGTCTTCGCGATCTGGAGTTGGGCCGCGCCGCTCAACAGCGCAGCAATCGCCAGTGGCTTTCTGGAGGCCGAGGGGGGCGGTCGGCGCACGGTCCAGCATCTGGAAGGCGGCATTGTCCGCCAATTTCTGGTGAAAGAAGGGCAGGAGGTGCGCGCCGGCCAGCCGCTCATTTTGTTCGATGCGACGCAGAATGACGCGTCGGACGCGGCCTTGCGCACCAGCTTTTACGGCTTGCTGGCGCAGGACGCGCGGCTGACCGCCGAGCGACTGGGCCTCGCCACCGTCAGCTATCCCGCCGAGTTGCTGGCCGCTGCCAGCGATCCCGAGGTCAAAGAAATCATTGCTGCGTCCAATGCCGAATTCGTCTCGCGGCGCCGCGGTTTGTCGGAGCAGGCGCAGATCCTGTCGCAGCGGATCGGTCAGTCGAACGCCGATATCCGCAGTTCGGGCGCCCAGATCGCCGCGCTTTCCGACCAGGCGAAGCTGCTCGATGACGAACAAATGAGCGTCGACATGCTGGTCGACGAAGGGCTCGAGCGCAAATCGCGCCTCCTCGCGCTGCAACGGCAAAAGGCTTTGGTCGACGGCGAACGCGGCAAACTGACCAACAATCTCGATCGGCTGCGCGACACGATTGGGGAGACGCGCGCCCAGATGGTCTCGCTGCGCGGGCAGATGGTGCTTGAGGCGACGGGCCAGCAGCGCCAGGTTCAGTTGCAAATCGCGGAAGCGCGCGAAAAACTGACGGTCAGCGGCGACATTCGCACGCGCCAGCAGGTGATCGCGCCGGTCGCCGGTCGCGTCGCCAATTTGCGGTTGATTACCCCGGGCGGCGTCATCGGAGCCGGACAGCCGATCCTCGACATCGTGCCGACGTCGGAAAAAATCGTCGTATCGGCGCGCCTGCGCCCGATCGACATCGACGTGGTGCACAAGGGCTTGAAGGCAGAGATCAAGCTGACGCCCTATAAGGCGCGCGTCATTCCCAATCTGCTTGGGACCGTGAAGGAAGTGAGCCCCGATGCAATCTACGACAAGGACGCGCAGCAAATCTATTACAAGGTGATCGTCGAGATCGCGGCGGATCAGCTTAGGAAATATCCCGACGTCGAGTTGATGTCGGGCATGCCGGCTGAAGTCTATATCGACCTCGGATCGAGCTCGTTGCTGCAATATCTGTTCCAGCCGATGATCGACAGTTTCAATCGGTCCTTCCGCGAGGGATGACCCCGACGCAACCTTGGCGGACGTGAATGCCGGGGTCGGCCGGTAGAAGAGGGGGAAGAGGTTGGCGGGATACGGAACATTGTTCCGGGGCGTTCACCAGGCGGTACAGGGTACCGCGCTGGGCGTCGCGGTCATGTTCTGTGTCGGCGAAACCACGCCCGTTTACGCGCGCGAGCGTGAGATCGTGCAGACGCCGCCTTATGCGACGCTGCGCCAATCGACGGCGATGGCTCGGGTGCTGTCGCTCCAGGAAGGACGGCCACTCGAACAGGCGCAAGCCGTGTTTGCAATCACAGCCGGTACGGACAGTTCGGACGCTCTTGTTCTGACCGCGTCAATCGCGCCGGATATAGCCGACGTGCGAGGGCAGCCACACTTGGCCGATCCTAACACGGATACGCCGCCGCTGATCATTGATTGGGAAGCGCCGATCTCTGCGGCGGTTGCCGCGGCACCCCGTTCGGTCAGCGATGGGCATGACTTCGGCGGCAAATATTCCAGCGCGGTTCCGGCAGCGGCGATCGACGAAGAGCTCGCCGACTTGACTGTTGAAGTCAACAGGGCGCTTTGGCTGGGCGATGCCGGGGTACGACGGAGCGCGCTGATGGCTGGCACCGCGGAGACGCTGTCGCAAGGGCAAGCCGCATGCCGCAGCTGCGTTGCGCCCAAGCGCGGCAAGATTGTCGGCAAACGCGCGGCGGCAGTCTCGCAATCGAGCGGCGTCGCGCGCGGCGCGAAGGCGGCAACGCGCGGACGCCCAGCGCGTGTCGCGGCAAAGGCAATTCCGACGACTTTAAAGCCGAGCATTGCCGTGCGGTTCGGGCCTGCTGCACCGATCACCGTCTTTGATCTACCGGCGCTGCCCGCTGACATGGTCAATCTGGCGTGCGTCGTGGCAGCGCAAAACCGTATGGGGCCACCGTGCTTCGCGATCGGCGGCGCAACCCGAACTGGCCGCAAGGCCGCAGCGACGATGCGCAAATTTCCGACGTTCGATGCCGATGTCTCGACCGCGCCATGGCTGGGCGATGCCGGTTCGCGCCGCGCCGCGCAGGGCGGACGGCCAGACGCGTCGAAGCTCGGCATGGCATCTACCGAGGCTGAAGGTCAGGACGACGGCATCGTCGATGCGGGATCTGACGTGACGATCGGCCTTGATGGCGCGGACGGTCAGGCCAGCGAAACCGACCCGTTGTCGATCCAGACGCTGCCGCGCGGCGGCCTGGCCTTTTCGGGCGGCTATTCGTCGCTCGAAGGCCCGGTCGGAACGGTCAAGATTGCGCGCACCAATATCGGCGCACCCGGCCGCGACATCACTGCGTCGGCGCGCTACTCCAAAATCCAGCGACTATTCGAGTTCGGGGTCGCCGATGCCAATTTCATGGGCAGCAAATTGTCCTTGGCGCCGACCTTCTTTTACTCGCGCTCCACCGCGGTGGGGTTCGACGCCCAAAGCAAATCGTCGGTGTTTCGTCAAACCGCGCGCGGTATCAATTTCTACGTTGGCAAACCGCTTGGACGCGGCCTGCGCGTCGCCGCGAATTACCGATATTCGGACGAGGATTTCCTGATCCGCCAAAAAAATGCGCAATGCGATGTCGGCCTTCACGGAAGCCCGTTCTGCAACGCGCTTGGGCGATCGACGAGCTCGGTCTTGAGCGTCGGGCTTACCCTTGATCGCCGCGACCGGGCGGTCGATCCGTCGCGCGGATTTCAGTTGCGGCTGACCCCGGAGATCGCTGGTCCGGGCGGAACGTCGCGCTATGCGCGGATACGGGTCAGCGGCAATTTCCATCATCGCATTGGCGATATGCTTGATGTCTCGCTGGGTCTCGAAGGCGGTCTGATGGAACCGATCGGCGGGCGGACGATCCCACTATTCGATCGGTTCTATATCGGCGGCAACACGATGCGCGGTTTCGACCTGCGGGGGATCGGACCAAAGGTTGTTCCCCTGAAGGCACCGATTGCGCCTCCGACAGCGATCGGCGGCCGGGCCTATTATGTCGGCCGGTTGGAAGTGGCGTTTCGGCTGGAGGGCGCGATGGAAAGATTCGGCGTGTCGCCCAGCGTTTTCGTTGATGCGGGATCGGTCTTTGGCGCGTCGAAGGGCGAACTGATCGCAGGCGAGCGATTGATTGGAAACTCCGCCAAGCCGCGCGTGGCCGTCGGCGTTGCGCTGGCATTCAATGCCGGGCCGGGCAAACTGCGCTTCAACATCGCCCAGCCCGTTGTGCGGCAGGAGGGTGATCGCTCGAAGAAATTCTCGATCTCCTTGGGGACCGCGTTCTAGCGCGATTTAAGGGCGGCGACAGCGTTCGGACCTGTGCAATCGCGGGACAGGCGGATTTTCAGATGTCCCCATCGGGGAATGACGGAAAACTGCGATTCCTGGCATATCGATATCGATCGTGGCGCGGGAATTGAGGGGGCGTCAATGGATATGAACGTCATCGCCGAGAACGATGGTTTGTCGCGCCGCACCGAACCCGGGTTTGGCCGAGGTCCGCTGCCTTGTGCAGACCGCCTCTTAGCGCGGGGATGTATTTGTTCATGAGCGCCTCGGCCCACCCGATCGAATATGAAATGGTCGAGCCCTTGCCGACGCGGCTGCGCCGTTTTCGCGAGCAATGCGGCATCAGCCGGTCGGAGCTTGCGGTGCGCACGGGGCTGAGCAGGCCGACGATCTGGGCTTGGGAGTCCGGCAAAACGCAGCCACGGCTCAGCAACCTGCGGGTGCTGGCGAGTGTCCTCGGGATATCGCAGCTCGAGCTCGTGGGCGGACTCGAGGCAGCCGTCCCCGACGACGAGGTCGATATTATGCTCGCCACCGGCTGGGAGCATGGCGAGATTCCGGCCGGCCTGGCCAATCCGCAACGGCTCAGCATCATGATCTATGCTGCAAAACTCAGCATCGCGGCGCTCGCCGGGATCAAAGCGCAGAACGTGAAAATCTCGATCGAGCTTTGAGCCGAGGCGTCACGGTTACTGCCGGTATGCGCCGACTCCTTCGCCCAGATATTGGTTGTTGGCCTCACGCTGCGCCGCGGCATCGTCGTCGTAAAGAAAGGGCAGAAATGCATAGCGCCGCCCGCGGGTGACGGGGGTCGCTTCATGCAGCAGGCCGCAGCCGAACACGATCGCGCCGCCGGGCGCGGGGCGATAGGTCCGCGTGCCGAATTCGGGAAAACGCAACTCGCCACCGTCGAAATCGTCGTTGAGGTTGATCGTCACCGCAAAGCGCCGGTGCGCGGTGCCCATCGTCGTATTGTCGCGGTGGGCGCGAAAATGACCGGCGACCGACGCGTCGTAACAGGCGACGATGTAGCGCTCCATGCGGGTCGCATCGAAATTGAACGCGCGTTTGATGACTGGCCGCAGGCAATGGTTCACGCGCGCGCTGAGTCCCCCGCAGAATGCCTGATCCTTGATCGTGACGTCGGAGCGGCGCTTGTGGCCATGGTCGATGACCGAAACGGTCTTGCCATCGATCTCGCGCATGAAGCCCGAATCCTGGCCGCCCTCGGCATCGTAAAGCTGGATCAGTCTCTGACAGGTTGCGCGATCGAAGACGCGGGGGACTGACAGCACGGGCGCCCAGTCTTCGGCTTTACCCTCGTTGGCCACACGATCGACGAGCGCGAGCGCCCTGTCGGCATCGGTCAGGTGATAGCGGCCAGCGACGCGGAGTAGCCGGTCCAGAACGATGATATAGGGCTCGTAATGATCGCTGCCGGGGCTGCACGCGCCATAAGCTTCACTGACCGCCCGGTCGCTGTCGAGGACGTAGCGAACCCCGGGGGTACGCGTTTTGACGCGTCCAGCGGTGTGGTCATCGGGATCGACGGTAACGCCAAAAAAACTGCAGCGACCGTCATCGAAGCGGTCGGGGTCGGTCATCAGTTGCTGGTGCGCGACCCGAACGCCGTCATTCGTCGCCGAACCCATGAAAAACAGCACAACAGCCCGTCCGGCAACCGTGTGAAAAGTATATTGGGGATTTACATCCAGAACATGCGCCTTGAACCAAGGCGCAGCCGATCCGACGATCGGTTTCGGGATTGAATCGACACTCGTCAGCAATTGTATCATGGACTTGCCCCCGCCCCCGCGTGATGCCTAAGCCTTTTAGCATTCGGGACAAATGGGCACAAGCGTCGCGGCGCGGGGGACGTCTCAACCGGAGACAGGGTTGCGGCGTGATCGAGAGCCCCGTCGGGCGTGCGCGCGATCGATCCATGCCTTTATGTTCAACGATCCCGAAGGCTATCGGATCGAGATTTTGAGCTGGGCCCGCACGCCGCGCGAGTGATCGCCCACCTGCGGTAGGCAACCTCGCTTTTGACCGCGATCAATGACGCGGCGGATATTGCGGCGTCATATCCCTGCACCAGCAGGAGATTTGACGTGCGCAATATCTTGATTCACGCCGACGATGGTCCCGGGATGCCCGCGCGATTGGAAAGCGGTTTGGCGATCGGGCGGCGGCATCAGTCGCATCTGGATTTCGTGATCAGTTCGCCGTTTCAGCAGTTCATTGCCACCGACCCGTTCGGCGGCATGTATCTGGCGAGCGAGCAGTTGGCCAACGCGCAGGCGGCTGATGCGGCGCTTGATCGGCGGCTTCGGGCCGATCTCGAACGCGAAGATGTGCCGTGGGAGGTGACGCTGGCCGACGGCGACGTGCTGGCGACGTTGTCGCTCGCCGCGACGCTGGCCGATCTCGTCATCGTTTCGCTCGGCACTGCCGATCGGCGCCGCAGCTTTACTCCGCCGATGATGGCGGGCGATCTGGCGATGGCGGTCCCCGCACCGGTGCTTGCCATTCCCGAACCCTGCGGCCCGATCGAACTCGACGCGCCGGTGATGATCGCGTGGAATGGCAGTCCGCAAGCGGCGCACGCCGTGCGCGCAGCGGTGCCGCTGATGCGCGACGCAGCGCAGGTTATCATGGTGACGGTCGGTCAGGATGAGGGACAGGTGGTCGCTGACGACGCGTTGCGCTACCTCTCGCGCCACGAGATCCACGCCGAACTGCGCCAGGTTGAACGGGGTGTCGAGACAATCGAAGAGGCGCTCGAACGCACGGCACGCGACATCGGCGCCGGTCTGATCGTGATGGGCGCTTTTGGGCATACCCGGCTGCGCGAGACGTTTTTCGGCGGCGTGAC
>Ga0265296_1000650_pt1 | contig 48935 bp, 47 predicted proteins | sample MunlanPumphouse1_FD_189073 | JGI IMG/M metagenome (GOLD analysis project Ga0265296, IMG submission 189073) | Groundwater microbial communities from a municipal landfill in Southern Ontario, Canada - Pumphouse #1 | ecosystem: Environmental > Aquatic > Deep subsurface > Groundwater | place... | reverse complement strand
AGCGAAAAACCTCTCTGGAAACCTCCGGCCAACCATCCTTGGAGACATTCATTGATATTTAATAGGCAAAAGATTTAATCGTTTAAATGAGCTGGGTATGAAATTTCTAAATTGCTCGCCAGTATGACATTTCTAAATTGCTTTGACAGCCCACCGTATATATTGTGCCTTAAATAAGCAAAAATAAACGGCTATGACTGTGTCGTAGCCGCTTATTATCGCAATAACTCACCTTTAATGTTCATTTTAAAAAACCAACAAAAGACGCATTTCTGCGTCTCTTGTTTTTCTTCGTAAAAAACCGCGGTTTTCCACTTGCCCCCGCTAAGCGGGGTCTATAAGATATTAATTCAAGTGAAAATTATGGATTCATCATACCTGAAGGTGTCGCGTTCACCAAACCTAAATTCAACGAACCAACTTTACCTTCCAATGTGAAGGTGATTGTGTAATCGTTGGCCGCGCCGCTGTACGTATAATCTGTGCCGTTTGGCAACGGATTAGCCGGAATTAAAGGCATAAAGACGGTAGTGCAACCGGTTGTGGCCGCCTGAAACACCGCCGTGCTGGCGTTGTCGCAAAGCACTTTTGTGGCGGCCGCGCCCAAAACAGTGCCGGAAGCCGCGACTGGATAACCGTTGGTTTCGGCAAATGCCAATTCCAAGGCTGTTTGCATCTGTTTAACATCGGCCACTCTTTTGGCATCGCGTGATTTTGCGCGCGCGCTGTTTAAAGCGACAACGGCGATAGTTGATAACAAACCAATGATAGCGATAACTACCAATAACTCAATTAATGTAAAACCTTTTTTATTCATGTTGTTTCACCTCCCTTCATATTAGTTGTTAGTTAATAGTTAATAGTTGTTAGGTAGAATAAAAAAATAGAATCTAATAACCAACAACCAACAACCAGCAACTACTCTATTTCCCTCATCGCCAAACCAATCGCCACGGAAAAACGGGGACCGATTTCGGATAAAACACCCTTTAAATCTTCGTGATAAACCACCCTTGCCCACGGATCGCCAACAAAAGCTTTAACGCCGAGTTCCTTGGTAAAATACTCGCACAAATTCGGAAAAAACGCCGAACCGCCGGTTAAAATTATTTTTTCTATCGTTTTTTTCTCGTCTTTATTAAATAAATCAAATGAATAACGCGCTTCGCTTATTATCGGCGCCAGCAAATTTTTAACGCCTTGCGGAATTGAGTCTTTGTCCCACCCGCCCAAACGGCTTATATCTTTTTTTGTTTCTTCGGCTTCATTTATGTCCAGCCCCATTATTTCCGCGATGACCTTGCTTAAATGAAATCCGCCAACCGAGATGCTCCGTGTTAAAATCGGCGTGGAACAATGCACCACGGTAATATTCGTCCGCTCCGCTCCGATATCTATTATGCCGATTGCCGACTGGTCTTTCCCCACCAATGAACGGGTGAGAGCGTACGATTCGGTTTCTAAAGTTTTTAAAACAAATCCGGCCTTTTTAAAAATATCAACATATTTTTGAATCAAATCTTTGCGCGTAATGGTAACCAAAATCTTTTTAACTTTCGGCTTTGCTCTTCCGCTTGCCACCACTTCTTTTATCTCCTCTTTTAGCACCCGCCAATCAAGCACAGCCTCGGCAATGGAATAATCAATCAACTTTGCCGCCTCCACTTCCACGGCCAATTTTAATTCCGCGTCGGTTGGAGCCATTACCGCAATCACCGAAGTTGCAACCCGATGCGACGGCAACGAAGTAATTGCTTCGCGCGACTTAACGCGAGCTTTGTTGCAAACATTCGCCAAAAGACCGGGTAATTTAGGATTCTCCAGATAATCTCCTCCCTCATTGCCAAAATATTTATCAGTAAATCCGTAGGTTAAAAGTTTGGGCCTTTTTTCTTTTAAACCAAGCTCAACCACTTTTATGCCTCCTGCCCCCAAATCAACTCCTAAAAAACCTTTCTGTTTGCTTTTGAAAAGTTTATCAAATAAAGCCATATTCGAATGAATATATTATAACAGAAAATAAAAAAAATGGAATGCTTTTACTTCCGTTCCTGTGGATAACTTCACCCCCGCGCTAAAGCCCGACGAAATGTCATTCCGAACTCGTTTCGGAATCTGCTCGGAAACGCCTTACCTCCATCATCATTTTGTCATTCCGAATTTATTTCGGAATCTATTACAGATGCCGAAACAAGTTCGGCATGACATTGTCAGAATCAGACAAGCGTAGGCAAGTGATTTTCTCAATCTTCTCTTAAAACTCTTTTCTAGGCGCTTTTTTGATTATTGCCAGCGCCTCGTCAACGGTATCTACAATCTGATAATATTTTACATCTTCCTTTGAAATAGTTTTGTATTTTCCGGCAAGCGACACGCGAACAAATTTATCAAAGTCTTTCCAAAAATCGGAATCGACAAAAATTAAAGGCATTTTTGCGGTTTTTTTAGTTTGAACCAAAGTCAAAAGTTCCGCTGCCTGATGAAAAGTGCCCAAACCGCCGGGAAAAATGACAAAAGCCTGGCTCGGAGCGGTAACAATCAATTTTCTCACAAACGGAAAAAAGAAATTAAGAGATTTTTCAACATAAGCATTGGCGCGGAAATTGTGGTCAAACTGAATGCCTAAGCTGACCGATTCGGCATGCGCTTCGCAAGCGCCTTTATTTGCCGCTTCCATAATTCCCGGGCCGCCGCCGGTGATAATGGTATGCCCCCGTTCGCCCAGCTTTTTCGCCAGCTCGTAAGCCATATCATAATATTTTGTGCTGGCGCCGATGCTTTTTGTCCCCAAAATGGTAATGTCTTTTTTAAACTCTGAAATAAATTCAAAACCCTCAACCAACTCGGCCATAATTCTAAAAATACGCCAGTTCGCCGACTCGCCAGAAGAAAATTGCTCCGGCGACAAATCGCTGAAATATGGCTTTTCTTTAGTTGGTTTTATTATTTCATAAGCTTCTTTAATATTTGAAACCACCTTAAACAAAGAAAGCGTTTGTTGATTTATTGCTCCAATTTTTTCCAAAGAATTATTTTTCAAAAAATTAACAAGCGGATCCCAAAATTCGTGGTCGTAAAGAATAACCGGAACTTTATCCATTTTATTCAATTCAATATAATCCAAAACCTCAAAAAACTCGTCAAGCGTGCCAAAGCCGCCGGGAAAAATGACAAAGGCCTGGCTCGGGGCCGTAAGCATTACCTTGCGGGTGAAAAAATAATGAAAACCGTGCGATTGGGTGACATATTTGTTTAAAACCTGCTCCGAGGGCAATTGGATGTTCAAACCAACGGATTCGGCACCCGACTCTTTCGCTCCCCTATTTGCCGCTTCCATAATTCCCGGGCCGCCGCCGGTGATAATGGTATGTTTGTCTTTGCCGAGCAAATACGCCAATTTGCGCGCCGCTTCGTAATATTTAGTGCCCGGCTTAATACGCGCCGAACCGAAAAAAGTCACCTCGCCTTTAAACTTTGCCAAAAACTGATAACCCTCGACAAATTCCGCCATTACCTTAAAAATGCGCCAGGTGTCGCGAAAGTTAATAAGTTCGTGGTATTGGGAAAAAATTTTGGGGTGTTTGGTTTTGACAGTCATAATTATTGACGAATGTGTCTTTGTTTACTTCGATAATCGTTTTAACACTGAACTACGCTGAACGCCTTCGGCGTATAGCACCGAACAACTCCGAAGTAAATTTCGTCTCATTGATTATATTATACCACAACACGGAACCGTGAACCAATTTAATTTTGAACTAAGAACTAATTTAACTCTGAACCAACTCTCTGATTATTTTACTTTTTTCATAAAACGGCAATTTGGTTTGGTTTACGGCTTTTTTCATAACTTGAATTGCCTCGTCGTAAGTTTTGCGGTCAACCGGATACGGCGTGGCGTCTTTTCCGCCAAAAGCAAAACTATACCGCGCCGGGTCTTCGTAAGAAGGTTTGGCGCCGTAAATTACCTCGCCGACAAGCGCCAGGGCGCGCATGGTCTTTGGACCCACGCCTTCCTCGGATAAAAGCGATTCATAATTTGAAGGTTTTTTATAACATAACTTTGCCAAAATTTTTTCAAGATATCTGCTCTTGCTAAAATCTTCCGTTTCAACCGCGTGATGATGAAACTCGCAGTTATTTAATTTTAAAAGTTTTAATTGGTTTTGGCCAATCTTGACTTCCATCATCTTGTGAAGCGACGACGAATGCCGGCGCAAAATTTCAATGTCGTTGATTAGGGTGCGATAACCGGATTCAACCAAGTCAACGCTCAAATCGCGCGTTTTTTGGCTGTCTTTGGAAACAAGATTAAGAAATGGAAATCTAAGTTGAGAAACAATTCCAAAATGCGGTTCGCAGACCATACCCCCTCTCACTCCCCCTATTTCGCTTTGCGAAACAGGGGGAGAAAGTGGGGCTTTCCCTGTTACGCTTTGCGAAACAAGGGGAGAATGCCCCGCCTCCTGCGGGGCAAGCGGGGGTTGGAATTTTAACGTCTCCGAAAACCAATGATAACGCCGAGCTGTTTGATTTTGCTTATTCATCCCCTGCTGAACCACCGCCCAGCTTCCGTCGCGCGTAAAGAAAAACGAATGATGGTAAATTTGAAAACCGTCTTGCAAAAGCGAGCTGTCAACTTTTGCCGCCATGCGGGAATTGTAAACCAGGTTCTCTGAAGTTTCTGGTAAAAAATTGAGCCGTTCGCCCCATGCGCCAATTTCCTCCGGAGTCCTCCGCGAAGTTTTGCCCTTGCCCCCGCAAATAAAAATACCGAGATCTTTTTCACGGCCTCGAATCGCCTCTTTTAACGCGGCGGTTAAAATTGTTGTGAGCCCGGAGGCGTTCCAGTCAAACGCCAAAACCGTGCCCAGCGTTTGAAACCACACCGGGTCGGCAATTCGGCGGACAAACTCCTTTGGGCCGTATTCGGCAATCAAAACTTCAATCATCTCACGCCCCAATCTCACCATCCGCTCAAAAAGCCATCGCGGGCACTTTCCGTCGTCTAAAGTAAATGTGGCAATTCCTGTTCGCATAACCTTCAAAAAACTTTTAGAAATTGGCTGTATGTAAGTTATCTCCCTTCGGGAGATGTCCCGAAGGGACAGAAATTAAAAACAAATTTTTGCTATTTTCTAGTTTCCGATTTCCATTACCAATTTCTATTTTCTATACAACTAATCTCTAGAACTATTATACCCCAAAATCGCCCCTGTGGATAAATGGCTGCCTGGTGGATTTGACAACCATCGCCTTGTTTTATTATTATATCTATCAGTATTAAACAATCAATTTATCTTCGGTGTTGTTCCGTGTAAAGTTCGGTGTGGTTCAGGCTCCGCCCCAGAGGGGCTCAAGCCCCGGCGGGCGATAAAACGTTTCATCGCCGAACTACGCTGAACGGAACGCTGAACTACGCTGAATTATAATTGAGTGTCTTAAATATGCGCAAAGCTTATTCCGACGACAATTTAAAAGATGATTCTAACGACTTGAATAATTTAAACGATTTGAACGAACTCGACGACCCTTTGAAAGCTCTGGAAAAAGACGGGCTTGATGAAGAAAACCTTGATGGGACAGGCGGAAGCGTGCCGGCGAAAAAAGATGATGTCGGCGACGGCCTGGGAGACGAAGACTTGGACTCGCTTGAACGAATAAGAGAAAAAGAATTCAAAGAAGATAATTTTGGCCGTGGCGAGGATGAAAATTATTAAATAAATGTCGTTTGTTCGGCTTCGTCCCGCCTTGGGCGGGACGAAGCCGAACAAAACCAAACAAATAAATAAGAGCAGTCAATTTTGACTGCTCTTTTTATATTTGTTAAAATGGCGGCAGACCATTAACAATCAAAAACCGAGGGAAAAGATGCCAAAAAAACCAAAATCCCCGTGCGCGGCGGAAAAATCAGAATTGAAAAAATCAGAGCTTAAACAAGACACGCTTTATATTATTTGCCCCGACAATAAATGCAAATTGTTTTGGGATACCCTGGATACCAAAGAGCATCCCCTTCCTTGCCCGCAAAATTGCCCCCAAAAAAATAAATTAAAATATGTGGTTTTATGCCGCCAATGCGGAGAAATAATCATACTCCCCAATCATTTTTCCAATGGTTTAAATCACATAACGCACAAGTGTGCGGATGAAAGGCAGCCGATGTGGGTGTACTATTATAAAAAGACGCGTCTCTTATACAAAATGCCGGAATGAATAAAAAAACAGAGCAGTCAACTTTGACTGCTCTTTTGTTTTGAACTATTCTTTCTTGTTTTTCTTTTCTTCCCGCAATTGTTTTTCTTTTCTCTCTTCGGCTCTCGCTTCCTCATTCTTCATAAACGCTTCCGCCAAATGTTCAACTCGCTCACCGCGGTTTCCGCCATGCCCCCGAGCGATATAATTGATAAAATCGGCAAGAATTGCTTCAACGATTCTCCGCGTGGACTTTTTGCCAATCCTTAAATCCTTTTTTTTCAGCCGATAATATTTAGAATGTGTTTTTAGCAAGCCAACCGCTTCTTGACAATAATCACCCGCCCAACCTTCTATTTTATCCATCAATTCGCCCACCGTCATTTCTTTCATCTTTTTTCCTCCTTTTTCTCTTCTTTTTTTACCGGATTAAACTCTGTTTCGCAAATAGTGCAAAAACGCCAAGGCTCGTAAAATCCCCCGCCGATGTCTTTTTGAAACCAAGTCATCATTGTGCTCGGCACCAAAGTGTGGCACTGGGGACAACGGAGAGTTTCTCCCTGATGCCGGGCGATTTGTTCCATACTCGCCTGTCTGAACAAAATCCAACAATACTCCTCTCCGATTAACTCACCCAAATGTTCTTCCCTTTCCTTACTAATCTCGTCTGCTCCGACAATTTTTACCGGCGTTTTTGGCTTTTTGCCGAAAAGTAACTCAATTGTCTTCTCGCGCGCAAAATCCGTAAAATCCTCGTCTGATATGTTTTTGAGATCTATAATTCTCTCTTCGGGGACTTTTTCTTGATTCTCGTTTTCTGCCATTTTCTCCTCCATGCCTCGCCTTTGTGGCGGTGGCCTGCCCCGACGCTTCGGTCAGGGCTGTTTTTAATTTTTAATGAGCTCTTTTATAATATTACCTTATCTTAAAATTACGTAGAGGTCAAGAACAAAAACTTAAAAAAACCCTTTTGGGTTCTTTTTTTAACTCCGCAACGTCAGACGTTATTACAATTAGGACTTACACACTTTGACCAACTCCGAACGTTTTCCCCCTTTCGTAAAGCCACCACCCCCTGGCGGGGTCCCGCCAAAGGCGGTGAGGGGAATAAGGGGGATTTTTAAAATTTAAATCCCTCTCTTCCGCCCCCAGCCCAAGGCGGACACAGCAAGGCGGATCCCTGCCCGCAGGTGCTACGCACCAAGCGTTGCAGGCGGGCGCCTCTGGCGGAAACTCTCCCTTTACAAAGGGAGAGAACCTAACGCGTAAGTCATAATAATATTGCTTCTAATAATTCTTTTACGCCGATTTTCTTTTTTGCCGAATAGAGAATAATTTGATGGGCACCGATAGCCTCTTTTATTTTTTTAATTTGTTCTTCGTATTCTGTCTTCTTTATCCTATCTATCTTATTTGCCACAACAACAATATCTTTCCTATAAATATCTAAGTTGCGAAGTATGTCTAAATCATCTTTTGTCGGACCGATGCTGGCATCAATTATCAAAACCACTTTTTTCTGCCTAAATTCAGAAACGAAAAAATACCAATTAACCATCGCCCTAAGGCTATTCTTTAATTTATCCGGAACCTTGGCATAGCCATAACCGGGCAAATCAACAAAATACAAAGAATTATTAATCAAAAATAGGTTTATCTGCTGGGTGCGCCCCGGAAAAGAACTGGTCTTGGCCAAATCCTTCCGATTAACCAAAGAATTGATGACGCTGGACTTCCCCACATTTGAACGGCCGATAAAGGCAACCTGGGGAATACCATCCTCAAATATGCTGTCGCTGCCGCGCGCGCCTTTTACAAATTGAGCTGACTCTATTTTCATACCCAGTATAACAACCCAGTAGTAGAACCTTCGGTTCACCCCGTTGGAAATTCCATTTCTAACGGGGTTCACTACCGGGCTTCGCCTTGATGATATCAAGAAAGGCGAAGCGAACGAAGTGAACGAAGCCCAGTACTAAAACTTGTTTATAGTACTGGGTTGTATTACTGGGCACAAAATTAAGCCTAGTCTTTAACATTTTTGATTAATTGAATTTATATTTTCGCATATCATTAAATTTTGCTATTATTCTCCTTCGAGCGACCAATATAAATACACATACAGCATTAGTAATAACAAGACTCGTAACATACAATGCTGTCGTAACGGAATAATTCCCAATAGCAAGAAAATTCAGCAAATTTGAAACGGCACTTAATGCATATAACGAAATCGTCTCGCTTTGTGGATTAACATAGCTCTTTCTGTATGTCGGAATAAATCCAGCAAAATCGATAATTGTGACCAAAATTACTGAAAATAGGGGGTCTTTTAAAAAGACCCAAACGAGGATTGCGCAAATCGTCCCCACCAAACAAATGGTATCAGAAGTTGTAATATCCTTTGTCCCGTATTTGAAAGAAATAAAAAATATAAATATACAAAAAAAAGACCCAACCCCCAAACCTAAAGCTCCCCAACCCGCGTGTCCCGCAATCATGGCAAGCACTCCGGTGGTCTGCAAAATACTCCAGATGAGCCATGAATAAATATGGGGTTTGGTTTTTTGCGCAAAAATATCTTTTAAATATGGCAGGAAGGACAGTACTGCTAAAATTGTAGACAAGAAACCGAAAATAATTTTATAATTCATAATATTTATCAAAAACCGTTTACCCCGGAAATTAAACGACTTTAAAAACATTTACCTTAAACACCTTAAGGGGGGTTGTATTACTGGGCATATACATTTCAATTCTACCAAAAAACCCTTTGTCCGTCCACGGCCCATTGCAAAAATTAATAAATTATGTTATAGTGGGAAGCAACTAGGCCAAAATCTTGGCCTAATTAATTTTCAAAAAATAATTTTATACCATGTCCAAAGAAGTGATTTTGAGATTTAATGAGGTATCGTTTGAATATTCGTATCATAAACCCATTTTAGATGAGGCCAGTTTTAGCGTGCGCCGGGAATCAAAAATCACTTTAATGGGCCAGAACGGCGCCGGCAAAAGCACTATTTTCGGCTTAATCACCGGGCTATTGAAACCAAAAAAAGGCAATATTTCCATTACCAATGAAGCAAGTGTTGGCGCCGCCCGCCAGACCCTAAAACGGGCTGATTCTGAATTGACGTTGGAGGAATATTTCGCCAAAGCCTTCAAACAGGCCCCCCAAAACTTGAAAAGCCTGATTAGCAAGGTGATGGAAGCGGTTAATCTGGATATTCCTTCGCAAAGGCGCGTGGGCGAAATGAGCGGAGGGCAGCAAGCCAGATTGCTTTTAGCTTTTGCTCTAATTCAAAATCCCGACATATTACTCCTCGACGAGCCGACAAATAATTTGGATCAGACGGGCATTGAACACTTAATTTCGTTTTTAATAATGTACGAAAAGACGGTTATTGTTATTTCCCACGACGCTGATTTTTTGAATTGTTTTACCGATGGTGTTATTTATCTTGATGCCCACACGCATAAAATAGAAAGCTATAACGGCGATTATCTCGCCGTGGTGGAAGAAATTGCCAAGCGCATTGAAAGGGAGCGGATGGAAAACGCGCGGGCGGAAAAAATAATTAAAGACCGTAAAGAAAAAGTTAACTTTTTTGCCAATAAGGGAGGCAAGATGCGCAAACTGGCAAAAAAATTACGCGATGAAACCGAAGAATTAGAAGACAGCCTGGTCGAAGTCAGGCGAGAAGATAGAACTATTAGAAACTTTCAAATCGAGGAGCAAAATGTCATTGGCAATGTCGTTGACATCAAATCGGTTACAACTTATTGCGGCCGCCCGCCACGGGTGAAAGAAGTTGATTTGATTGTCAGAAAAAGAATGCACGTGCTGGTTAAGGGACCCAATGGCGCGGGCAAAAGCACGTTTCTAAGGTCGCTCGTTGCCGGCACTGCCACCGGAGCAAAAATTACCGAGAATGTTAGGGTCGGTTATTACAGCCAGGATTTTTCCCAACTTAATTTTGAACAAACTGTTTTTGATTCGCTGAAAAACGCCAGCGCCGGCGATGAAGCAATAAATGAGGAGGCTATGCGTTCGGTCGCGGCCAGTTTTTTGATAACCGGTGATTTGATGGGCCATAAAATTGGAGACCTGTCTGAAGGCCAGAAGGGTTTACTGTCTTTCGCCCACTTGGTTCTAATGAAGCCCGGGCTGTTGATACTAGACGAACCAACCAATCATATTAATTTTCGCCACATTCCCGTTATCGCTGAGGCTATAAATAATTATCAGGGCGCCATAATTATGGTCAGCCATATGCCGGATTTTGTTAAAAAAATCAGGATTGACGAAACGCTGGATTTGACTAAATACTAAATAGGACTTACACACTTTGACCAGCTCCGAACGTTTTCCCCCTTTCGTAAAGGGGGAATAAGGGGGATTTTTAAAAATCCCTCTCTTCCGCCCAAGGCGGATCCCTGCCCGCAGGTGCTACGCACCAAGCGTTGCAGGCGGGCGCCTCTGGCGGAAACTCTCCCTTTACAAAGGGAGAAAACCAAACGCGTAAGTCCTACTAAAATTAAATCAATCAAAACAACCGCCGGGCGGTTGTTTTTTTGTGTTAAATGTAATTCTTCGCAATTTTACTTTCCGCGCAAAAACCTGACAATGAAGCTCCGCGGGCTTACGCCCGCGGTATCGGAGCGGAATTCTTCCGAAGCCCGCCGAATCGGCGGCGAAGGAGAATAAAATAAATCGCGGTTACCGCGAACAACACCCACCAAAGCCACAAAAGACTCGCGAGATAACCGTAAAAATACAAACCCAGCAAAATACCCAGTGAAAGCAGGCAAATTTTTATTAAACTTACCTCCCACCACTGAAACGTCCACGTTCTAAAAATTTTCATAGTTTTAGACCGCTGAACAACCAATCTTTTGTCATTCTGACGAAAGTCAGAATCCAGGATTTATTTCAATTTATACTATCTGGATTCCGCATCACGTGCGGAATGACCCCAGAAGTAGTCCCGCCGAGGCGGGGCAAGCAAGTGCGGAATGACAAAAGATAGATTAGGTTTTTAATTTTTTAACCGCTTTGGGCAGTTTTCTGTCTTCAGACTTTAATTTACGCTCAAGTTTTTTTATGTCCTCTTCGGGAGGCAATGTTTCCGGACGAATACCGCTTTTGGCAAGCATCTCGCGCATATTTTGATTGTTCTTAACATGCTCATAGGCAATCGGGGCTTCTCCTTTCAAGTTTTGATTTTTCTTTACATTAAAACTTGTAATTTCATTAGCCAAGTCTTTCGCCTTTATGGTTACGCCCGGCAAAAAATCAGCCAGCGGAAGATTATCGGGCACGTTGAGTTTTTCTTTCATTTCTTGCGTGGCGCGGCCGCCAAACAAAGCCGCATCGCCTCTGCTGCGAATCCTGGCAAATCCTTGGCCGTCAACGCCTCGTTCAAACAAAACCCCGGAAAGCGTTCTTTCAGAAGTGGAAAGTTTTTCTCTGGCGTGCAAACGTTCCAATTGCGCTAAACGCTGTTCCACAATCTCCTGTTTTCTCGTTTGAACAGCGAAATAGGTCATAGCAAAAGCGATTTCGTCCTTTCGCGGATCTCCGTTTTGGGCAATTAAATAGCAAGCATAACGAGTAAGCATAATATCCGGCACTGGCCGCTGGCTTCCAGAGCCCAAGTCGACCATTTTGTTGACGTCAACAAAATGGTCGGGAACCTTTTGTTTGGCGTTTTCGCAGGCAATTTTCGCCTTATTTATAACGTTTTCAAAATTTCTCCACTCATCATATCCAAGCAAGTCCTGCAATTCTCTGGCATACCAAAACTCCACCCCGTCTTTTTCGTGAGCGCGTTCTTCAAAACTTTTATGCAGTTTAACAATTATTTGTTTTTCCATGTTTTGTCTTATTAAATCATTATATTTTATTGTATAAAAAACTCCCCTTGAAGGCAAGGGGAAATTTAATCTTTGACTATTGACTGTTAATCTTTGACTTTTGGTTGTAAATTCTGGGTTGTGGATAAGTATTGACACTGTTTAAGCTCTGTGGTATACTTTATGTGTCTATCGGTTTTTTCATATGACCGATAGGGTATTACATCCAAGAGCCATCCTCCGCAAGGAGGGTGGCTTTTTTGTTAACCTTTTTCTGTTCTGTATCTTAATTCTCTACCCCAAACATCTTCTTTGATATCCTTTAATACATCATAATAACCGTCTCCTCCGGTTTTCAATTCCTGTGAAATATTATTTTTGGACGAAAAAATATATACCTTTTTATGCCCTCTTTTTAAATAATTTACCAAGGCTAAAAAATCTGAATCACCGGTAAAAAATACCGCTATGTCAAATTTATTGGAACAATGAACCGCGTCTATGGTAATTTCAACATCCATATTTCCCTTTTCTTCAACTGACTCCCCTTCTTCGCTAACCGTGTATATCCTTTTAAGTTCTTTTTTTCTCACCTCGAAACCAAGCCCCTTTTTAAGAAAAGTAAAAAATTTGTGTTTGCCGTCTATACTATAATCGCGTGTTCCGTCAGCAGGATAAGCGGTGTAATAAAAAACTTTTATAGATGAACCTTTGAATTCTTTTTTAATGAAGTTTCTTAATTTTTCGTAGTCAAAAAATCTGCCTTTTGCCTTTTGCGCCTCCCACAAATTAGACGCATCAATAAATACATATATTGTATTTAGTGTGGACTCATCATTCTTTTGTAAATCTCCTGACAAAACCATATTCAAAAAGTAACAACAAAAAATATTCTATCATAATTGTACAAAATAATTCTTAAATATACAAATTGAATGAAATTGGAAATATTTAAACGGCTCAACGTTGCGTTGAGCCGTTTGGTTTACTGGATTCCGCAATCGTTACTGGATTCCCGTTTTTCATAACTCCCCCCGCCTGCAACGCTATGCGCCCGCCAGCAACGCTTGAAGCGTAGCTTCTGCGGGCTGGTAGCATTGCGGGCAGGTAGTAAAGCGGGCAGGCGAGGGCTTTGGCTAGTTTTCTTCTATTTTTTTCTGTTCTTGCATTTTCTTGAAATCTAATTTACTGATAACCGGCTTGCCTGTCTTGGCTTCCAATTCCAAACGCGCGTTTTTCGCTACGCGTCCGCCTTTTCGCGCTGGAATTTTGTTTTCTTCCAAACCCTTTGTTTTCATCGTCTCGGCAATCTGCCGGGTAGAAAGTTCCGCCAGTGCAGTAAAGACCAATTCTGCGTCCGTCATATGATCGCGCAAATTTTCTCTTTTGAGATTTTTTAAATTTTTGTGCTCTTTAACTGTGATGTTGCTCCATTCTTGATGGATAATGTTAGTCAAAATGGCGTATTCCTCTTTTTCTTTTACTTCGTTATTTTTCCAGTAATCAGTAAGTTTATTCCTGATTTCCTGCCCCATCATTCTCTGCTGGATCCATTTTAAATCCCGTCCCATTCTTTGCCAATAATCGCGTGAACGATTAAGTGCAATTTCGGGATCATTCATCTCTTCAATCCGCTCATAACCGACTTTTGCCAGCCAAAGTTTTATTGGTTCGGCTTTTTTGGAAGGAATGGATTGAATAATTCTAAATAATTGTTCGGGGCTCCCAGCTAATGTTTTTCTCGTTTTTCCACTTTCCGTAGCTATTTCTACCTGGGGACAATTTGTCCCTATGTATTTTCCTAACTCAAAATCTCTCTTTCTCAGCTTTTTCAGATAATCGGTCGGATTTATACTATCCGTTAAAACTCTAACCACATCTACCACAGAAAAATACCACAATTCTTTTTCAACATCCCAAACTCGCCGAATTTGGTTTCCTTCAAAAATTGCGATTGATTTATTTTTTGAATGTTTTTTCATGATGTTTATTTAAATAATTCCGCCACCCCGTAATTATGCCTCCTCGGCATAAACGGGGCAAGCCGGTACGCCCCTCCGGAGGCGGGCAGACCCCATACCAATTCGCTACGGGGCAAACGAGGGCTTTGACTATTTTTATTGAAATTTTTTTATATATTTATAATATAATTGTAACTTTATTTGTCCCTCTTGTCAAAACTAAAATCCCCGCTTTGGGCGGGGGTACTGGCGAAAATAAAAAAACACCGCCCGGAAAAAGGGCGATGATTTTTAAAAGCGGGTTTGGATTTTCCCCGCCTCGGGCGGGGTGTGGATAATTGCTTGACTTATTTTTTGGGTATGTTATACTATAATCATCACTATGAAAGAGACCCTTGCGAGGTTTTGTCCTTGCCGGGGGCTTTTTCTTTTTCGGTCTGCCAATTAAGTTTATGCTTTTGTGTATTTATATACACAATGGGGATATTCAATTTTCTTAAAAGGTAAGAGCATTTGTTGCTGGGAGAAACCAAGGACAAAAAAACATTCTTTTCTTTTAAAAATCTTACCAAACACGCATAATCCCCATCGCTTGCAACAATAACGGCTTTGCCTGAGCGTTTTTCGTAATGGTCGGTGGCGACTTTCAACACCAGCTCAGCGTCGCAATTACCTTTTACCCTCCCTTTGCCGTCATACGTCACCTCTTTGTACACCAGCACATAGCCCATTTCTTGCAAGCTCGTGTATAAATCTTTATTATTTGGCACAAGACCAATAAAAAGATACGCGTTCTCAATATGAAATTTATCCCGCAACCACACTCTAAATCGAGCGTAATCCAACTTCCAACCTAATTCCAAAACACCATTGTAAAGATTGGCGCCGTCTATATAAGCGTAATTTTTTAATTCTTTTTGCATAATTTTATTAAATCCTCAAAAACCCAACCATATTTTTCAATTATTATCGAGGTTCAACCTTTATAAACCACACTCCATTATACTCCAAAAACAAAAATAAAAAACACCGCCCCGCCTGCAACGCTATGCGCCCGCCAGCAACGCTTGAAGCGTAGCTTCTACGGGCTGGTAGCATTGCGGGCAGGTAGTAAGGCGGGCAGGCCGGAAAAGGGGCGATGATTTTTTAAATTTGATTAAAATTTCAAGCAAGTGGGGGCGCAATAATAGAGTTTTTTACTGTCGTGCCGAACTTGTCCTGGACCCGTCCGTACCAAATGGGACGGACTTAGTGAGTTCGGCGTCTGTAATAGTTCCTGAAACGAGTTCGGGATGACAGAGGGGGGTTACTGAATCCCGCAATTGTTACTGGATTCCCGTTTTTCATAACTCCCCCTACCCCCTCTTATCTTAAGAGGGGGAAATTTGGCGCAGGAATGACATAGTGTGAACGTGGCGTTTTATTCTCCTTCGCCCCGCATCAATGGGGCTTCCGGAAGAATTTCGCTTTTGATACCCCCGACTTGTCGGGGGAGCTTTATTTCCAATCTTTAATAATAATACTGCGGCCTTTGGTTGCGATAACGAGCTTTTGCTTTTCCCTGATTTTTAATTTATCCGCGATTTCGGCGGGAATAATAATTGCCAGGCTTCTTTTGCCAACGCGGGTTACTTTGCGAATATATTTATTCATAATTTTATTTGTTACTTGTTTTGTTGCGTAGCATGCTACGTAACAAAATTTTATTATAAAAGGGATTTATCCCCCTTCGCTTCTACGCCGCTAAATTTCCCGCCAAAGGCGGGCGGGTTTGCCCCGCAAAACGGAGCGCGCCACCCATTCCCCGCAAAAACTGCCGCGGCGGCGGGACAAACAGAGAATTCCGAATCTAATTTTCAAAAGAAAGGCGGGCACGAAGATAAGATATCGTGGATTCGGCTCCCTGGTTTAAGTTAATAAAGTTTTCTCCGATCCCGTCATAGCATCCCCCGGTGGTCCTATTATACACAACCTGCCCAAGAACATTGTCCCCCAAAAACCAATTAAACGCGATATGAGCCAATTCCTTGTAATGCGCATTGCCTGTTACCCGAAACATCGTATTGAGGGCTTCTACGGCGGCAGCGGTGTCCTCGGGCTGCTGGTCAAAACTCTGTTTTGTCCCTTCCTTGAGAAACCAGCCGCTTTGTCCGACCGGTGTATACATAATATCTTCCCCGCCCGGAGCGCGCTCCCGAGGCGCATCCGCCTCAAGCGGAGGTCCGCCCTGCTGCGCCATCCTTGGGCCGGGGGCAGAAAAGGTATGTTTGATTAAAAAGCTGAGAGTTTTTTCAGACACTTCAAGATATCTTCTCTCTCCGGTTATTCTATAACCGAGGATGAGCCCTTCCGGCAGGACGGCATTTGAATATGTTAAATAATGCTCAAACCACTCCCAGTCCGGCGAGCAACTCTTTTCATATAAAATTATAAGCTGCTCGCAGCAATGCCTTAATACGGCGATGACATCGGATTCTTTCCGTTTATAAAGCAGGCAGTTGAGGGCTTTAATGTAAACAGCTATAGCGCGGGGCGAGGAGAAAGCAATGTTTTTTTTGAAACTTTGTTCAAAGAGAGAATGAGCTTGATGCCTTATGCGTTTGGGGATTTGTTTGATAGTTGAAACTAAGGCAAGAGCGTATAGCGCTCTGGCGCTGGGGTCTTCTGAATTTTCCCTGATATTTCTTTGCTTATCAATAGCGCGGTCCGCATTGACATAATTATCAAAATAACCGTCGGGTTTGGCCGCGCGGCAAAGAAAATTGAGATATACGGAAACAAGTTTTAGCGCGGTAGGAGTCCCAAATTTTTTATAATGAAGGGCAACCGCGATTAAGGCCCGGGCATTGTCATCTAACGTGTATCCGGAAGAAATATCCGGTTCGGTTAGCTTGGCAAACTGAATAATGCCAAAATCATCAGTCAATTGAACCAAATGTTCAAGTTTTATAGGCGGAAGTTTTCTTTGCCCCAGGGTTAGCTCCGGCGCAAATTGCGAAAAATATTTCATGTAGGAATGGACAACATTTTCCCAGGTCATATGCCTGGTGCGGAAATAAGCGTTTTTACCCATCTGCAAACATAATTCGTTATTACTTATTAATTTAATAATGGCGTCGGCAAAAGACTGCGGATTTTTAAAGCCAACCAAGATGCCGACTTCGCTCGTAATGTCTTGCTTGGCTTGAGCAAAGGCCGTGGATATTACCGGACGGCCGCTGCCAAGAGCGTAAGACAAAGTTCCGGAAACGGCCTGGTTTGGATTTAAGGAGGTGGAAAGATAAACATCGGTGGCCTCTAAAAATTGAAGGAGTTTATTTACATCAAAATAGGTATTATAAAAAGAAACGCAGCCGCTTAAACCAAGTTGGCGCACTTTTTTAACAAGAAAATTACGGTAAGTTTCGCCTTCCCGCGCCAAAACAGCGGGGTGAGTAACGCCGGCGACAAGAAATCGGACATTGGGAAATTTTTCCACCACCTGCGGCAAGGCCTCAATTACATATTCAACCCCTTTGCCGGGGCTTAAAAATCCAAAGGTTGAGAGGATTATTTTGCGAGATATGCCGAGAGCGGACTTGGCGCGCTCGCCGGTTCTGTACGGAACATGATGGATTCCGTGAGGAATAACTTGAATTCGGGCAGAATCCAGCCCGTAATCCTTCACAAGAATTTCCTTTGAGGAACGGGTCATAACGATTATTCCTTTGGAATATTTCATTATGGCTTGAACAACGCCGCGCATTTTTTCATCCGGAGACGGAAGAACGGTATGCAAGGTGGCAACAACCGGTTTCTGAAGTTTTTGCAAAAGGAGAAGCAAGTGCGAGCCGTATTCCCCCCCGAAAATGCCAAATTCATGTTGAATATTGACAAGCCTTACCTCTTTCTGCCGGTTGAGCTTGTTCGCAACGTTAACATAGTCCTCTTCATTCGGCTGGCATATCTCCCAAATTACTTTGTCAGGATAAAGGAAATGGCTTGCTTCTGCAAGATTCATCGCGACAATTTTTGACTTAACCGATGGTCCAAACATTTGATCAATAGTGTTGGCAAGGTCGGCGGTAAAAGTGGCTATACCGCACTGCCGCGGCGGGAAAGTGGAAATACAGACAACCCAGCTTGCCTGCCGGCGAGGCAGGGATTTATCCCGCAAAGCGGAATCCTGCCTGCCCCGCTGTGGCGGCAGAGTTAATTTTATTCGTTGACTCATAATGTTTTTATTTTAAAGGATTTTTTTTAAGTTCGGCTAATAGCTCGGCGAGGTCAACGGATTTCGCGGCGATTAAATCGTCGGCGGCGCCGTGATAAATATACAAACGGCCATTTTTTATCAACGCGCTCGTTGGAAAAACCACGTTTTTAACGTTTCCCTTCCGCTCCCAGCTGGACGATGGAGAAAACAAAAGATGCGGAAGCCGGGCAATGACTTTTTGCGGGTTTGCGAGGTCAAGGAGGGCGGCAGTGGCGCCATACTGCTTGCGCAGGAACGTTCGCCCAACGCTGTGATAGACAAAGAGCCAGCCCGCCTCTGTTTCAACGGGCGGGCACCCCCCGCCGATTTTATGATTCTCAAAACGATAGCGGGGAGAAAGCAGAATATGGCGCTCAAACGTTTTTAAATATTCATACCAATAGGCCGGGGTTAACTCTGAAAAATCTTTGAAGGTTGCAATTTGGATGCTCGGCATAATCCGGTGCACGAGCCAGAACAGATTATTAATTTTTTTCGGAAAAATAAAAGCGTCTTTGTCCCAAAGCAATACGTCCGGCCCGTTGCATCGTTCCACCCGCCGTTCGTAGTGGAAGTATCTTTTGGAAAGATGTTTGTCGCGAATAATATCCATCGCATCGGTGTAGGAAATTTGCGGAGAGATGACGCCGTGTTTTTTAAAGTTAACAAAATCGCTTGTGGTGGCATAAGCAACGAGGGCGTTCCGTCCGTCATAGGCGGTGTAGAACAAATAATAAACACCTTCAAGAAAAACAATTCGCGGATCTTCCACGCCCTTTTTCTCGTAATCATATTCGGGAAAAAGAACCGGCTCTTTAAGTCTTTTTACAACTTTATTATCTTCAAGCTGGCAATAACCTATGGAAGAAATGTTGCGGCTGTTAATCGCCCGATAAAACATGCGGGTAATGTTGCCCGTCTGAACGCAGGCGGGGTTTAAAACGCCCTTATTTTCAAATTCCAGCTCTGTTTTTTCCAAAATTATTCCCTCGTTTTTAACCGCAATCATAATTTTACCATTAAAATTATACGAAACCACATACCTATTATCTCACAATTTTGCCAAAAAGTAAAACAAAAAACGCCTTAGTTTAAAACGTTTTCTGTGCTGTAATATGTATTTTCAACGCAAGCCGGCTGCTCAAAAATAGACAACTTGACTCAAGGACTTGATTCCCCCGCCTCAAGGGCGAATATTTGTTACGTAGCATGCTACGTAACAAAATTTTATTATAATTATTTTACTCGGGGGGGCGCTCGTCCGAACGACCTGCCCGCAACGCTTAGGCAGGCGGGGCGGTAACTTCAAACTTTACAATTTGGCTCGGGGACAAGGATTCGAACCTCGATTAATGGCTTCAAAGGCCACTGTCCTGCCATTAGACGATCCCCGAATGTTATAAATATTTTTAACAGTCTCGGCCAGACCCCTCCCCGTTCTTATCCAATCCTGCGCCGTTAGCAGGACACAAGGAGTCCTAATTTTTCTCAGTCCTCGGGGACTTGGAATCGAACCAAGATTAACGGCTTCCCCGCCAGAGGCGGGTCCGCCTTAGGCGGAAAAGGCCACTGTCCTGCCATTAGACGATCCCCGAGAAGCGGGTACAATTCTTTTAAAAATTTTTAAATGGCTCGGGGACAAGGATTCGAACCTCGATTACCAGGGCCAGAACCTGGTGTCCTGCCATTAGACGATCCCCGAATGTTAAAAATATAATATTATATTTTCACTAAAAAATCAAGGTCTTGTCAAAAATAAAGACTCTGCTATAAGTAGCAGAGTCTAAAAGTGAAAACTAAACCATCATAATAAAGGGAAGGCCGAAAATGATAAAAAAGTTCCAGAGAGCGTGGGCAATAACCACCGACCAGTAAGAATTGTTGTTTTTAAGATACAGCCAGCAGAAAAGCATACCGCTTACGCCCTGGACAACGATGTTGAGGGCGCTTCCGTGACAAAGACCAAAAATAATAGCGGAAGTGATGGAAAAAACCGCCACAAGGCTCCACAGAATCTTAGCGTCGTGTGCAATATGCCCCAGAGCCTGCGCCAGCGTAATCGGCCCCCACCTAAAACACGCCTCCTCCCAAAACGGCGCAAGCCCGCAAGCAAGAAAAAAATTAAAAAGAACTGAACCCATCAGCATCTGAAGAGCAGGAACGCTTGACGCAAAGTTAATGGTAATGGTCGCTTGGATAAGGTTGATAGCGTCTTTGTTCCCCATACCCATGCAAACAACTAAAACAAACAGAACAAAGATGAGCCAAAGAATGTCAATCGTAAAAACGGCCATGATGTTGAGGAACTTCGTTGCCGCGCTATGCGGTTTGGAAAAATCAAGCAAATCGCGTAAAATTTCTTTGATTCTTTCCATTTTTTCTCTCCTTTGCCGTCCGTGGCCTTCTTGTCCTCCGTAGCTTTCTTGGCCTCCATAGTCTTGACGAAGGAGGTAGCGAAGGAGGAGGCGAAGGACGGTTGTTTTCCCGCTCATCTCGTTTCGCTCGTGAGCGGGTCAGCCTTGGGCTGATAAATTTTTAAAGTTCTTTTCTCTCTCTTTATTTTACAACAAAGGTAAAAAACAAGCAAATTTATTTTCCACAGCCGCAACACGTTTATTCGGCTTCGGGGGTCAGACACTTTAGGTCTTTGGAGGGTCGCGGTTTGTTCGGCTTCGGGAGCCCCGCGGGCTCCCGAAGCCGAACAAACCCAACGAAGCTCCAAAGTCAGAAATACGAATTTCTGAAATCGAACTAAAAGCTCCAACGGTCATCTCGCTTACCTCCACTTCCAAAAATATTTAATCCAACTCTTAATATGTTCCCGCGTTGGTTTGTGGAATAATCCTTTGATAAATCCGAAATGCGCCGATTCGCGCCGGTGAAAATGAATCATTTGGGCGTGGGGCACATAAACCACTTTTTTCCCGCTAACCCAAACTTGCCGCGCTAAATCGCAATCGTCAAAATATAAAAAAAATCGTTCGTCAAACTTTGCCAATCTTCCATAATCTGATTTTCTCATCATCAGCGCCGAGCCTAACAACCAATCAACCTCTTTAACTTCGTTATGATTCCAGTCCATCATTAAATAATTGCGGAGATGTTTTTTTCCGAAAGAAAAAAGCCCCAGCGGTGTGCGGCGAAAAAGCGGAGTAAAAATTGTGGGGAAACGAAAAGCGGAATATTGCAATGTGCCGTCGGCATTCAAAAGCTTGGGGCCGACCAAGCCCGCCTCGGGATGATTGTCTAAATAAGCTGCCGTTTTTTCAACCGCTCCCTGGCAAATAACCACATCCGGATTTAAAAATAAAATTTTATCTCCCCATGCCCGCGCCACCGCCAAATTATTCCCACCGGCAAAACCGAGATTGCGGGACGAAACAATCGCAACAACTTCCGGAAATTCAAAATTAAGCATTTTTGCCGTTCCGTCGCCCGAGGCGTTATCAACAACAATAATCTCGTAAGACAAACCAATATTGGCCTTCTTAATACACTTGAGGCATTCGCGGAGGATATTTTTGTTTTTGTACGCGACAATGGTAATAGATAAATCCATATAATCATCTGAATCGCTTTTTTATTGCCCTCGGAAGTAATTTCAGAAAGTCCCCGTAAGCGCGCAAATTATCCGTTTCAAAAAATAAAATATAAATAAATTTTATCAATTCGTAAGGAATAATTGCCCACGCGTCACGGAAAAATTCTTTAAAAGATAAATTTTTAACAAGGGCAAGCAGATGATTTCTGGTTGACCAAAAATTAACAAGCTTTGATTTTTTTCTTCTTTCTTTAAGAATACGGAATAAAGAAAAAGTTTCTGTGCCTTTTGCTCCGCGAAAATGGTAGGCAACCGCCGTTGGCTCATAATAAGCCTTCCAGCCGATATTTTTAAGCCGCCAGCATAAATCAATGTCTTCTTTATAAGTAAAAAAATCTTCGTCAAAATACTCCCCACCCCCTCTTCCGCCAAAGGCGGATCCGCCTCTGGCGGAAACTCCCCCTATTTCGCTCGGGGCGAAACAGGGGGAGAACGTGGGGGTTGTTTGGAATTTGGAATTTTGAATTTTGAATTTGTTTCGGATTTCGGATTTCGGATTTCGGATTTCCGCTCTTGCGTCTTCAAGCGCTTTTAGCCTAAACATCGGCAAAGCGCCGGAAATGCCAAAAACATAGTCGCCGATATTGTGCTTATCGCCCTCAAGTTCGCCAGAACCCCTGTCAACGCATTGTTTGGTCTTTTTCAGAACCAATCCCGTGCTGTCAATAATTTTTGAACAAATTACCTCCGAAGTCCTGCCCATTGTTTCCAAATCCCAAAAAGCGCGCAAAAGTTTCGGTCCAATTACGCCAACTTCCTCTTTTTCTTCAATTTTATTAACTAAAATTTCAAGGCAATTTGGCTCCAAAATAATGTCTTGATTCATTAACAAAATAAAACACCCCGAGGCGTCGCCTTCGTCTCGCCTGTAAAAAACGTTGCGGACCATTTCAATACCCTGGTTGTGCGCCCGCGCAAACCCAAGATTTTTTACATTGCGAAGCATTTGAAAATGAGGAAAATTATTGCGGACATAATCAACCGTGCCGTCGATTGAGCCGTTGTCAATTACGGTAACGGTGAAATTTTTAAAAGTCTGCCGTTCAAGCGAGGCGAATGCCTCGGGCAGATATTTCATTCCGTTCCAAGTAACTATATTTACAAAAACACTTTTTTGGCGCATATGTTCCTATAATAACAAAATTACGCGGTAAAATACAAGACACTGCCAAAAAATAAGTACATTGACGGCGCTTTTTTTCGGCTTCGTGGATCGAGCACGATTTGCTTGTTCTATTTCGTTTGTTCGGTTTCGGGAACCAGAGCGTGGTTCCCGAAACCGAACAAACTAGTATCTTAAAAAGAAAAGCCCTGTTTCGCAAAGAAACAGGGCAAAAAAATCAGCAACGGATAAGGATAAGAAAGACAAGGAGCAAAACGCACAAAGCGCCGACAATAAACCATTGTCGCCGATTGAGTTTTTCAAGCAGGCGACGGCAATTGTTTGCTTCACCCAAGATGAGAGTCCTTTCAGGTGAAACGAAAAGTTGGCTCGCTGCCTTATAGAGGCTTTTTTCTATTTCCTCCAAAAGAAAAATCTTTCTACGCGTCCAAACGTAATAAACAAATAACGCCACCGCCGCAATCATCGCAATTATCAAAATTATTTCGCGCGCTTGCATTACATTCCTCCTCGGCAGATAAGATTCATCAGCCAACCCACCCCCGCGTACCAGAAAATAAAGACAAAGATCGAGCCGAGAATTAGGTAAAGCTTAGCAAATGGCTTGCAAAGCGAGACACAGTAGCGCATGGTTTCGAGAGCTTTTTGCTCAAATACCGGCGGCTCCGGTCCGTCATCTTCAACTTCGTCTCCAAGAATACCGAGCATCACCTTTCGCATTTCCAAAAGCCCCCAACGGGCAAGAAATAACATCGCGGCAACAATGCCCCAAATGTACCAATAATTGATGATAATTTCGTTAACTTTCTCCATCCCGTTCTCCTTTCCTTTCGGTTTTTAATTGGTTTTTAAGGTCCTTAAATGATAGCTTTAATTTAACATAAAACAGCAAAGTTGTCAAGTCCTTCAATCGGAGTTGTCCTTCAATCGGAGTCCACCCTTTAGGGTGGCGGCGCGAGGTATTCCCCTGCCTAAAGGCAGGACTCCGACTCCACTGTAAAATCTTTAATCGGATAATTGTCAAAACAAGAATCCAACCATTCTTGACCTTTTTCTTTCAACCACAAATTATAACTGCTAAATTTATAATCCTTAACCTCTTTCATTATTTTAACATAACCGTGCTTAACAGGATTATTATGAATATAATTAAACCTTAACCAAAAATCTTTCTCGCCCCGTATGCACCTATCCCAATACTGATACCAAACTTTTCTGCCTTTTGAGTTATCTATTTTATTTATCTCAAACGAACTGCGGCCGTTAATATAGTTCAAGAGTTGGGGTAACGATAATTTTTGTGTTGATAAAAATAATAAATGATAATGATTGTCTAAAACGACAAAAGCATATAATTTCAAATTGTATTTACGAATCCCAGTATTTATACAATTCATCAAAATTTGTTTCTTTTTAGGACTATTAAATAATTTCTTGCCTTCAATTGTTTTAACGGAGACAAAATAAATTTTATCACCGACATACAAATGTGGCGGATGAAAATCTTCCATATTTTACCTGCTTAAAGGCAGGACTCCGATTTAAAAATTTGGAGTCCACCCTTTAGGGTGGGAAATCCTGCCTAAAGGCAGGACTCCAATTGACTCCGCTCCGAAGATTTGGAGTCCACCCTTTAGGGTGGGAAATCCTGCCTAAGGGCAGGACTCCGAGTTAAAAATTAAAAATTTTATATTCCCTCGTCCCGCAATTCTTCCAAGAGTTGTTTTGCTTTTTTAGACAACTTCTTCGGCGTTTTAACAATAATTGCCACAAGGTGGTCGCCTCTGCCCGAACCGCCGAGATGCGGCACGCCCTTGCTACGCAAGCGAATTATTTCGCCCGACTGAATACCGGCCGGAATCTTTAATTCCACAATGCCCTCAACCGTTTCCAAATCAACAGTCGCGCCAAGCGCCGCCTGGCTAAAAGTGATTTCTTTTTCGCTTAAAATATTAAAACCATCGCGCTCAAATCTCTTATCGGACTTAACGCGGACTCCAACATACAGGTCGCCAAAACCGTCGCCCGAGGCACCCGCCTCGCCCTTGCCCGACAACCGCAGTGTTTCGCCATCGGAAATTCCGGCGGGAATTTTTAAAGTCAATGTTTCCTCGCCTTTTATCGCTCCCGCTCCGCCGCATTCAAAACATTTTTTCTCCGCGCGGCTGCCGGCGCCATCGCAATCCGGACAAGGAGAAACTGTTTGAAAATTACCAAATAAAATTCTTCTTTGCTCCACCACCTTGCCGCTGCCGCCGCAAATTTTGCAGGTTATTTTTTTGCTGCCGGCTGCCACGCCTTCACCACCACAAGCGGAACAGACCACATCTTTGTAAAGCGATAATTCTTTTTCCGCGCCAAAAACCGATTCCAAAAAATCAATAGTCAAATCAACTTGAATATCGCGCCCCCGTTTGGTCCGCCTGCCCCGCCTGCCGCGTGGCTCTTCGGAGCCGGAAAAAAAGTCGCCAAAAATATCTCCCAAATTGCCAAAATCGGCATTGTTTGAAAAATCCTCCCACCGAAAACCGCCGCCAAAAGGATTTCCCCCATTTTGACCGCCGCCCATCCCTCCCATATTTTGAAAATCGGAGCCGAACTGGTCGTATTGCGTCCTTTTCTGCGAATCGGATAAAACCTGGTATGCCTCGTTTATTTCTTTAAATTTTTCGGGATTTCCTCCTCGGTCGGGATGATGCTCCATTGCCAAACGCCGAAAAGCCGCCTTAATTTCATCAGGCGACGCCTTTTTTTCTACGCCGAGTGTCTTATAATAATCTTTACTCATAACTCTACGAAATTACGAAAGCAACTCGAAAGTACGAAATTTTTTCCCCCTCCCTACTCCCTAGGCTTTCGGTGGCTAGGCCTTCGGCCGCCATCCCGGCCTGCATCCTAGGGACCGGGATCCCGGTCGTTGAAAACGACCTAGGGACATCCCCCTCGCCGAGGGGGAGGGATGGGGTGGGGATTTTCGCCACCGCCTACGGCGGGGTCCCGTCTGAAAGCGGGATAGCAATTTTGCCACCGCCTTTGGCGGGGTCCCGCCAGAGGCGTGGATAGTTTCGTAGGTCTATTGCATCTTCTAAAATCTTATGTTAATCTTAAATCAAACGACTAAAACCTAAAACCTATAACCTAACAACTAAAATCTAAACGGAGGACTCCATGCTCATTAAAATAACTTTTAACGATTTAGTTAGCTGCAACCCCGCTAATAGCGATCCGACATCGGATATGGTTGTCCACACGCAGGGTGAAGTAATTACAATTCCTTTTAGCTCTTTTCAGTACGTTAACAAAGACGACGGCAGATCAATCACAATCAAAGTTCAAACTTATAGCTTTTTAGGTGGCAATTGGATTTTCTATGTTATCGTCCATAGCCGCGCCGTGCCACTGGTAATCGAGGACAAGCTAGTCCTTAAAATTAACAAGGTTATCTAAAAAACGGCAAGGGCAGTGTCAAAATTGACACTGCCCTATTTTTTTACTTCTCTTTATATTCGCCCTCAATCGGCCCCTTGTCTTGTTTCTCTGTTTCTTTGTTTCTCTGTTCTTCTGTTCCTCCGTTCTTCTGTTTCTCTGTTTCTGTGTTTCTCTGTTCTTCTGTTGGCTGTTGTTTATACAATTCCGCGCCGATTTGCTGAACAACCTGCGATAGCTCGTCTATCGCTTTTTTAATTACTTGGCCGTCGTTTGAATCTTTTACTTTCTTTAGCTCTTCAATTTTTTCGTCAATCGGTTTTCTGGTTTCAGGCTTAACTTTATCGCCGAAATCTTTAAGCGTTTTTTCCGTTGTGTGGAGCATCGCGTCGGCTTGATTTCTCAAATCAATAATTTCCTTTTGTTTTCTGTCTTCCTCGGCGTGCATTTCCGCCTCTTTTTTCATTTTTTCAATTTCTTCTTTGGATAAAGCGCCCGAGTCGTGAATGGTAATATTCTGCGATTTATTAGTCGCTTTGTCTTTGGCGGTAACAGTCAAAATACCGTTAGCGTCAATGTCAAAAGTAACTTCAACCTGCGGAACTCCTCGGGGAGCCGGCGGAATGCCGTCTAAAATAAATCTGCCGAGCGTTCGATTGGCGGCGGCCATCGGCCTTTCGCCCTGCAAGACGTGGATTTCCACGGATGTTTGATTATCGGCCGCAGTTGAGAATATCTGCGACTTGGAAGTCGGAATCGTGGTGTTGCGCGTAATAAGCGGAGTTGCCACCGCGCCCAAAGTTTCAATGCCAAGCGTTAACGGCGTAACATCCAAAAGCAAAACATCTTTCACGTCGCCCGATAAAATTGCCGCCTGAACCGCCGCGCCTTTTGCCACGCATTCCATTGGATCAACACCGTGTTCAATTTTTTTGCCGAAATAATTTTCAATAAACTCCTGAATAATCGGCATTCTGGTTGGCCCGCCGACCATAATAATCTTTTCAACCGCGTTCGGCTGCAAATTGGCGTCTTTAAGCGCCTGATCAAGCGGGGCGCGGCAACGGTCAACAATCGGTTTTATCAACTCATTAAGTTTGGCTCTGGTGATTTTCATCACCAAATGTTTCGGGCCTTCGGCGCCGGCGGAAAGGAATGGAAGATTAATTTCGGTTTCAAAAGTGGTGCTCAATTCTATTTTTGCCTTTTCCGCCGCCTCGCGCAAACGCTGCATTGCCATGGCGTCGTTTCTCAAATCAATGCCTTCGTCTTTTTTAAACGAATCGGCGATATAATCAAGCAACAATTTATCCATATCGGTTCCGCCAAGCTGGGTGTCGCCCGAAGTTGAACGGACTTCAAAAACTCCTTGCCCGAAATTCATAATGGTAACATCCAAAGTTCCGCCGCCAAGGTCAAAAACAACCACTTGCTGGTCTTTGTCCTGAACTTTGTCCAGACCGTAAGACAGCGAGGCCGCGGTCGGTTCGTTGACAATTCTAACGACTTCAAGACCGGCAATGGCGCCGGCGTCTTTTGTGGCCTGGCGCTGGGCGTCGTTAAAATAAGCCGGAACGGTAATAACCGCCTTTTGCACCGGCTGTCCCAAAAAACTTTCCGCGTCGCGTTTTATTTTTTGCAAAATAAAAGCGGAAATTTGCTGAGGCGTGTAATCTTTGCCGTCAATCGACCATTTGTGGTCTGTCCCCATTTTGCGCTTTGCCGCGGAAATGGTTTTTTGCGGATTTGAAACCGCCTGCCGCCTGGCCGGTTCGCCAACCAAAAGCTGGCCGTCTTTTGCAAAAGCGACATAAGACGGAAACGCCTTGCCTCCCAACGATGTTCCTTCTGACGAAGGAATGATGACCGGGGTATCGCCTTGCATCACCGCGGCGGCGCTGTTTGACGTGCCCAAGTCAATACCGATAATTTTGCTCATATTTATAGAAGCCACTAGACGCCATCACTACGCCATTAGACGCCAGCAACCCCCTCCCTTACTCCCTAGGCTTTCAGCCGGGATCCCGGTCGTTGAAAACGACCTAGGGACATCCCCCTTTCCAAGGGGGAGGGGTGGGTGAGGGATGGCGTAAAATGGCGTTGTAATAGCGTAAAATGGCGAATTATTTATATTCTAATCCCCATCCCCCTCTCAAATGTCAGAGAGAGACGGCTATCAGAACAGAATTATTTTTTTGGTGAGGCAATCTTGATTTTAATTGATTTTTCCTTTTTCACTTCCGGTAATTTGGGAATGGTGATTTTTAAGATGCCATTTTCCGAAATTGCTTTTGCTTTTTCGCCAATAACAGGCGAGGGCAAGGCGACTCGGCGGTAAAAACTGCCGGAGCGGACTTCTTTTCTGTAATAACTTTTTTCATCAACTTCGGTTTCCTTTTTGCTTTCGCCTTTAATTGTCAAAACATTGTTCTCAATGGAAATTTTAACATCCTTTGGATCAATGCCCGCCAAAGGCGATTCAACCACCAAACCTTCTTTGGTTTCATAAATATCAACCGTGGGCACAAAACCGATGGTTTTTTCTGACGCAACAGCCGGCAAACCCTCTCTTAAAAATTTGTCCATTTCTTCAAACGGATCCTCGGCAAACCCGGGCCTCCAACGAATTATTGACATAGATTTAGTTGTTAGTTGTTAGTTGTTGGTTGTTAGTTGTTGGTTGTTAGTTGTTAGTTGTTAGTGAGCGTTCGACTCCGACGAACACATAAAAAATTAACCTAATTAACCTAATTGTTCTAATTATTCTAATCAAATCCAAATGACAAAATATCTATTGTCTAAAATTTTTGGTCATTGAGTTATTAGGCATTATTTAGGTTAATTATCCCTAGGCCTTTCAGGCCGGGATCCCGGCGGCAAAACCGCTTAGGGAGAATAATTAGGAATAATTAGAATAATTGTAATTATTATTCCGCCACTACCACCTTCGCCGGTCTTATAACTTTCCCGCCTATTGTGTAGCCCGCCTGAACCTCTTCAAGAATTTTATCCGTCTCTTCCCCCTCTTCTCCCGCTTGACGGGATCCGCCTTGCTGTGCCCGCCTTGGGCTGGGGGCGGATTTTTTAACGCCGACCGATTCATGAAAATTCGGGTCAAATTTTTTGCCAATGGTTTCAATTTTTTTAACTCCCAAATTTTTAAACAAATCATCAAACTGTTTTTTTATATTTTGAACTCCCTGAAAATACGCCTCCCCCTCCCTACTCCCTAGGCTTTCAGCCGGGATCCCGGTCGTTGAAAACGACCTAGGGACCTCCCCCTCCTCCAAGGAGGGGGAGGAGAGGTGTCTCCCTGCGGGAGATCTCCCGAAGGGAGAGGGGTGAAAATTTTTAATTGACTCAATCATCTTATTCACACTCTCATAAATCGGCAAAGTCGCTAAAACATAGCTTGCCAGGGAAAACATAATCAATTCCTGTTTTTGTTTTTCCGCGTCTTTTTGGAAATTGGCCAAATCTGCTTTGGCGCGCTTCCAGCCGTTTAAATTTTCTTCAGCCAGCGCTTTTGCGGTTTCTAATTCTTTTTGGATTTCTTCAATTTTTAAATTTTCTTCCGTCATAATAAATCAATAAATTAATCCCTAGGCTCCGATTTCATCGGAGCCGGGATCCCGGCCTGAAAGGCCTAGGGATAAACCAATAAACTAATTTTCCGCCAGGGGCGGATCCGCCTTGGGCGGAAACTAAGAACTAGTTTAACGCATCTAACACACAATTTAATAAAGAAATGTTTCTTTCATAATCCATCCTGATCGGACCGAAAACAGCCAAAATCCCTTCTTTGCCATTTTTTTTATACAAACCCGCAATCACTCCGCAACTGGCGCCAAACGGACTCTTGCTGCCGATCAAAATTTTGGCGCTTAGCAGTTCTTCATTAAATAATTTTTGCACCGCTTCGTCCAGTTCGTCTAAAACTTCGGAAAGAGAAATAATATTTCCGCTCTCCCTAAATTCCGGTTTTGAAAAAATGTTTGTGAGTCCGGTGTAATAAAAATTATCTTTGCCAAAAGTTAAGATAACTGCTTCAAAAGTTAATTGCGCCAAAGCTTTCGCCTGCTGCTTCGTCCCCTCCTCAAAATCAACGCCGTGATTCTTTCGCCCCAGAACCTTTCGCTCTTCCGCGTTTAGCGCGCATTCTTTCATCAAATTATCTATAAAATATTTATATCCTTTTAACGTCGGGGCGCGCCCCGCGGAAGTATGAGGCTGGGATAAAAATCCCGCGTCTTCCAGTTCTTTCATTTCGTTTCTAATGGTAGCCGATGAAACGTCTAATTTTTTCCACAGAGACTCCTCGGAACCAATTGGCTCGGCTCTTTTTATATATTCCCGAATGATGGTTTCCAAAATTTTTATTTGTCTTTGGCTTAACATACAAATATCGGACTTGTCCACAATTTTTTCATCTATAACCATTGTATAACAGCATTAGCACTCTAGTCAAGAGAGTGCTAATTTCCCCGCAATCAGAGCGGGGGTTTACTGTCTGCCCGCCATCGTCTTTTTGTCATTCCGAATTTATTTCGGCATCAGTGTCATGCTGAATTTATTTCAGCATCTGTGATAGATTCCGAATAGATGCCGAAACCGCTAGGTCCGTCCCGTCCGGGACGGACGGGTCTAGGACAAGTTCGGCATGACACTCGGGGTGTCAGTTCGGCATGACATTACTAAATAATCTTCGACAGGTCATCATGGCTTCGGCGTGACAGGCAGGCGAAATTATGAAAATAAAAAAAGGACTCTGACATAATCAGAGTCCGAGGAGTAGCGCTACTTGTAGCGCACAAATCTTTTGCTACGTAGCAAGATTAAGTTCACTCAGCCTTTTTATCTCTTTTCAAACCAATATTCTTTCCTTAGCTCACCTTCGTGCCGCAGTTTTTACAATAGGCATTATAAGGATGGAGCCGCTCCCCACACTTGCTGCATTTCTTTGCCAAAACTCCTTTTATTCCGCATTCGGAACAGTATTTTGGAGAGCCGCTGCCAGTGTAATCGTGGCATTTGGGGCAATAGTAATTTCTGTCCGCTCGCACCCCGAGCCAGATAATAGATGAAAAAAACGCGACTGCGATTACTAATACAAGAAGGATTTTCCCCAAAAGTACCGCTGTTGCCATTTTTTCCTCCTTGTCACGCCGAAGCTCTGATTTATCGGAGCGAAGGCGGACGTTTGGTTGTTAAAGACCTCATTTCAAGGCCGAATTGCCTTATACATCAATTTACCACAAATGTAATTGGAGCCCAAGGAGTAGCGCTACTTGTAGCGCGCAGTGGAGTAGCGCACGAAAGTGCGCGCAAATTTTTTGCTACGTAGCATGTTACGTAGCATGCTACGTAACAATCTTAAATTCGCTCGGCCTTTTCCGGCGCGGGCGCGCTTCTTTTCCTCAAAAGAATCACACCGAGGGCGACGACTGCCGCAAGCAAAACCGCAATCGCGAGATAAGGAACATAAAGCGTAAACGCCGCAGATAACAGCCCTGCCTCTGCGAGATAAATCAAAAAAATTTTCCAGTATTTGCCTCTGTAATCACCAGCTTCGGTAACAGCAACGGGAGCGAGGAGGAGGAAGAAGACGAGGACGCCAACGGCGGCAACGGGGGCGATGGTGGCGACGGCGGCGGCGGCAACGGGGGCGATGGTGGAGATGATGGCGGCGGCAATGACGGCGTCGAAGGCGATGGTGTTGAAAAAGGCAATGACGATGGCGCTGGCGACGAGGATTGCAATGAAGGCAATAAAGATAAAGCCAAAGGCGAGTTTAACGTCTCTGCTTATCCAGTAAGCGAAAAGATACACTACGCTCAAGAGAATCATTACTGCCGATGTTACAAAAACAAGTTTTTCGATGTCTGCGAGTTCTTTGATTTTCTTCAACATTTTTCCTTTCCTTTCTTTTGTTTGGATTGTTAAAGGACGCTTAAAAACATCATTATCTTATTGTTGCCACATTACCATAAATTTGAAAAATGTCAAGAAGATGTCCAAGAGACGGATGTAAAAATCCCCCCCATCCCCTTGCCAAGGGAAAGCAAAATCCCCCTTAGTCCCCCTTTGCGAAAGGGGGAGATTTATAAATCGCATCTAAAAACCCCCCGCCGAATCGGCGGAGGATTTCCAATTAATGAATTCGCCTCGCGGTAAAACCTTGAGGTACCACAACCATCTACAGAGTGCCTAATTGTCATTCCCGCGAAAGCGGGAATCCAGTCAGTCTTTTCTGGATTCTCGGGTCAAGCCCGAGAATGACATTGCGTGGCGACCCCCGGCACAGTCGGGGAGATTTTTTTGTTTAAATTTTTTCGCAATTATTTTCCCATCCTCAATCTTAATTCTTCAACCCTGTCTTTAAATACGCTCACGTCGGGAAATTTTTCTTTTAATCTTTCATAATCCGCGAGGGATTCTTCAAATTTACCGAGTTCGTAATAATACGCCGCGCGGTCGCGCAAAAGACTCCACGGATCCAAAACTCTTTTCATTGCGTCGTCGTACACCTGCGCGATAGTAGCAACGTCTTTTTTAATATAATATTTATAAAGCTCCAAAAGACGCGTGTATAAATCAATGTCGCCGGGCGAAACCACAATGGCGTCTTTTAAGTATTTTTCCGCCGCGCTAAAATTCTTAAGCAAAATATTCACGCTTGCCGCATTTATCAGCGCAATGGTATTTTTCCCGCCTGTTTTAGCCACGGCCCTTTCGTAAATTTCCAACGATTTTTTATAAAATGTCTCCTTATTGGTCAAGTCGCCCAAGGTTTTCCACTCCATTCCGGCGATAAAATAATTCTGCACCCTCTCCGGATCATTTTTAATGTCTTCCATCCCCTTCTTGGCCTTGTCATACGTTTCTTTCAAATAATCGGTTGTAAGAACGGCCTCCACATCGGAATCCTTGATGGAAATTGTTTTGTCTTTAAAAAAGACAAGATAACAGGCCACGCCGATTGCCGCAACGGCCAAAACACCGATAACGGCAACTAAAGTTTTAACAACCTTCTTTTTATTATCCTTTGAATTTACAGTTGCTTTTTGTTCTAATTTGTCCATAAAAAAATATTAATGAATTTACCCTACTATAAGACCTCCGAGACCGCGAGGTATTGCAATAATCTGCGGAAAGTGCCGAATTGTCATTCCCGCGTCATGCCAGAGGCAGATCCGCCTCTGGCGGAAAAGCGGGAATCTGGTCAAAACTTTACTGGATTCCGCATCCCTCCGTCGCCACCCACTTCGCCAAGGCTTCGAGGGTCAAGAACCCACTTCGCCAAGGCTTCGAGGGTCAAGAACCCACTTCGCCAAGGCTTCGAGGGTCAAGGAGGCTTTGGCGGGCAGGCAAGCGCGGAATAACAGATGGTGACCTTGCGGCAAAACCGCGGGGAATTATTAAGTTAAAAACCAACAACGGGTTGCTATCACAATACAAAATCTTGAAAAAAAAGTCAAATTTGTATATAATCTTAGAAGCCACAAAACGCCATCACAACGCCATCGGACGCCAGCAACCCCCTCCCTTACTCCCTAGGCTTTCAGCCGGGATCCCGGTCGTTGAAAACGACCTAGGGACATCCCCCTTCCTAAGGGGGAGGGATGGGGTGGGGGATGGCGTAAAATGGCGTAGTTATAGCGTAAAATGGCGATTAATATGAAGAGGCCGTTTTTCTTAAAACAACTTATGCTTCTTTTGGGCGACATTGCCATTTTATACGCCGCCTTATTTTTAGCGTTGTATATCCGTTACGGCTACAAATTTGAGCTTGGTATATTCACTCAGCACATTTATCCATTCACCCTCCTTTATCTTATCTGGCTTATCATTTTCTACATTAACGGCCTTTACGATATCACCATCGCCAAAAACAATCTCGCCTTTTGGCGCCTATTTTTTGAGGCAATGGCTATCAACGCCCTTGTTGCCACGGGGTTCTTTTATCTCATCCCAATTTTCGGCATCGCGCCCAAAACCAATCTTTTTATTGTTTTAGCAATCACCGTCGCCCTTTTCTATATTTGGAGAAATCTTTATAATTCTTTTCTGCCGTCTTTTATTGTTAAAAACTCCGTTTTAATTATTGAGGGAGGCGACGAAGCGAAAGAAATCTCCAACATTATTTTAAGACGGCCAGAACTTGGCTACGAAACAATTGCCTTATACAAAGAAGGTTCGGCTGAAAATATCTCCGGCAAAACGCCGGTAATACGCAACCTAAATGAATTAAAATACATTTTAGAAAAATATCCCGTTAATACCGTTGTTTTGCCAATGGAATTGCGGCAGAATGGCGAGATTGTAAATTATCTCTATTCCAATTTATTCAGAAAATTCAGATTTATTGACCTCGTGTCGTTTTATGAAATGATTGTTCGAAGAATTCCGGTTTCGGTTATCAACGAAACGTGGTTTTTAAATAATCTGCAAGAGGCGGAAAAAAAACTTTATGATAAAATAAAAACCGCGGCCGATTTTGGTTTGAGCCTTATTTTTTTCATTTTCCTTGCGTTAATTTTCCCGTTTGCTTTTGTCGCCATAAAATTAGATGACCGCGGCCCAATTTTTTACTCGCAAAAAAGAACCGGAAAAAACGGCAAACAATTTAAGGTGTATAAATTCAGAACAATGCGGGTGGACGCGGAAAAAGACGGCGCCAAATTCGCCAGCAAAAACGACGCCCGTATTACAGGCGTGGGAAAATTTTTACGCCTAACAAGAATCGACGAGTTGCCGCAAATAATAAACGTTTTAAAAGGAGAAATGAGTTTTGTGGGGCCGCGTCCGGAACAGCCCGGATTCGTTGAAGAACTTAAAAAAATGATGCCTTTTTACGACGTCCGCCACATTATAAAACCGGGTTTGACAGGTTGGGCACAAATTAATTATCAATACGCCGCCACGCTTGAAGAAAACTTAAAAAAACTGCAATACGACCTTTTTTATATTAAAAATCGCTCGCTGGTTTTAGACGGCTTAATTTTGCTAAAAACACTAAATATCATTTCGAAACTGCGAGGGAGATAACCCTTCCGACTCTAAGTCGGAAGGAATTTCTAAGTTCTAATTTCTAATTTCTAAATATCTGCTAAAAATAAAAAAGGTTTTCTGTAAATTCAGAAAACCTTTTAATTTTAATCAATCTGCGCGAATCCGCGTAATTATCCGCGTATATCTGCTTCTAGTTTCAGTCCGTCGTGGGAACGATGAAAACCGGCGTGCCGATAGGAATCATCTTGTAAAGCGCGTAGGCATTCTTATTGAACATTCTCACGCAACCGTGCGAAGCGGCATAACCCGGAAGATTGTTTGCTGGCGAGGTGCCATGAATAAAACGGCTGTTGCCGAGATGGAGCGGCCAATACATCCAAACTTTATACCTATATGAAAAAATCTTTGAAATTTTTACTTTTCTGCTCTTGTCTTTGACAGATGTCTGGATTTTAAAAAAACCGGACGGTGTGGCGCAACTCTTCAATTGCTTTGTCTTCGAATCCAAACACTCCACGGCGCTCATGCCGGTTGCAACCGGATAAGAAATGTAAACATAACCGTTATCCTCCAATTTCTTTCCTGTAAACTTCTTCAGTTTGCCATATTCATAAACTCCCAAAAACTGCTCTTTTAAATCAACCACAATCCCTATCTTGGACTTTGATAAACAAACTCCTTTTTGAGAACAGTTTTCGTATTCCTTGGGCATTGGCGTCCACTCTTTCAAAAGAGGCAAAGCATCAGCAACAGGCTTTTTAATAATTACGCCCGGCTTCCAATACTTTTTTGCCATTTTATTGAACCGGATTACATAATTTGACCAGTTGCCGAACAAGCTGTTTGGCGAATCCCCTTTTACCAAAACATGCGCCGTCCATTTAACACCATGGTCAACACCCGATTCGTCAGCGCTTTTGGGCAGGTCTGCCTTAGTGCTGCTTGCTAAAATAAACGCAAAAGTAAAAACAACCAAAAACATCCATTTCTTCATTGTTTTTCCTCCTTGCCGTCCGTCTTGTCCGCCATAGCTTTAGCGAAGGCGGAAGTTTTAGCGAAGGACGGTTTTGTTTAATTGTTAAAGAACTTTTACCCCGAACCACGTAGGGTTCGGGGTACCCAGCACCCTACGTGGTGCAGGGTAAGGTCCTTTTTCCCTTACTAAAATTCTACTCCAAGCCCTTGAAAAATTCAAGCAAAGATGCTATACTCTAAATAAATTAAAGACGTAAATCTATAATCTAAAATCTATAATCTAATATCTAAATATATGCCCAGACCAAGCAAGGACGAATATTACTTGAACATAGCTTTAGAGGTGGCGAAACGAGGCACTTGCCTGCGCCGCAATTTTGGCGCTGTAATTGTTAATAACGATGAAATTATAAGCACAGGATACAGCGGAGCGCCGAGGGGCGCCAAAAACTGCCTTGATATCGGAAAATGCAAAAGGCAGGAATTGAAAATTCCGTCGGGAGAACGTTACGAACTTTGTCGAAGCGTTCACGCCGAAGCTAACGCCGTAATTTCCGCCGCCCGCGACAGAATAATCGGGGGTAAAATTTATCTAGCGGGAATTGATTCCGAAAACGAGGGAAAATTGGCGGAGGCCATCCCCTGTCGAATGTGCAAAAGAATTATTATCAACGCCGGGATTAAAGAAATTATTGTGCGCGCCGCCGATGGCGGAATTAAAAAATACCCCGCGGAAAAATTTTTAAAGGAAGAGATATGAGCCCGCTTCCGCCTTCGCTCTTTGAGCTTCGGCGGACAGGGATTTTTTCTTCGCTAGTGGCACTGATGTTTTTAATTTTAAAAGACAACAAACCTGCCGCGTTCGTCTAACTTGGTCTGTCCCCGCCCTCTTTATGCCCTCATCGTCTAGCCCGGTCTAGGACACATGGTTCTCAGCCATGGAACACCGGTTCGAATCCGGTTGAGGGTATAAAAAGAGCGAGGACATCCAAGAAACAAGGGTTTCCGCCCATCTCCCCGATGTCCTATCGGGGATTGTGCGGATCCGCTCGCGAGCGAAGCGAGACGAGCGGACGATTCCCGTACGCGGTACCATCACGCTTAGCGTGATAATAGGCGCGCTAAGCGCGCCCAAAATTGCCCGCAAGGGTAATATTTATTTTTCTTTCTTGTGCGGATTTATTTGTTCGATTTCGAGCTTGTTCGGTTTCGGGAATCCCGCGTGATTCCCGAAACCGAACAAATCCCGCCCTTGCGGAAAAAAACCGAACAAATAACAATGACTTTATGAAAAGAAATCTTCGAGATGAACTATTTGACGTCGCCGTAATCGGCGGAGGGCCGGCCGGGATGATGGCGGCAATAAGCGCTTCAAGAGCGGGAGCGAAAGTTGTTTTAATTGAAAAAAATGAAAAATTGGGACGCAAACTTCTTTTAACCGGCAAGGGGCGGTGCAATCTTACGCAAGCGGAATTTGATAACCGCAAACTTACGGAAAGTTACGGCAAAAACGGCAAGTTTCTTTTTTCCTCGCTCTCCAAATTCAGCGTGGCCGACACGATGGATTTTTTTGAAAAAAACGGGCTCAAGCTTAAAACAGAACGCGGGGCAAGGGTTTTCCCGCAGTCGAATAAGTCCACAGACGTTTTAAACACACTTCTAAACTGCCTTAACAAACAAAAAGTAAAAAAAGTTACCAAAGCCGTGGCCATTAGAATTGAAAGCGAAAACGGTTTAATAACCGGGGTTAAATTAAATATAACGAAAATTAAAGCCAAAAATTATATTTTTTGCACCGGCGGAAAATCTTACCCGCAAACCGGCTCAAACGGAGAAGCGTTTAATTGGCTGGAAAAAATCGGCCACCACATTGCCAAATTAAAACCATCTCTTACGCCGATAAAAATTGAAGAACTGTGGCTCAAAGAATTGCAAGGCTTGAGTTTGAAAAACGTTGAAATTTCATTGCTAAAAAACGGCAAAAAAACTTCCGGAAGATTTGGCGAAATGATTTTTGCCCATTTTGGCATAAGCGGCCCGATTGTTTTGGATATAAGTAAAGAGGTTGGTGAGGCGCTTGATGAAGATAGAGAAAATATTAAATTGTCGCTTGATTTAAAACCAGCGCTTGATTTTCAAACACTTGATGAAAGAATCCAGCGGGATTTTCAAAAATACAACAATAAATTGTTCAGAAACGCGCTTGACGATTTATTGCCCCAAAAAATGATTCCGATTGTTATTAAACTTTCGCGCATTGACCCGAACAAACACGTAAATCTTATTTCCAGAACTGAACGGCAAAGTTTAACAAATCTTTTAAAAAATGTTGAGATGACCGTGGCCGGACTTTTGGGTTTTGATTTTGCTATTGTTACCTCCGGCGGCGTGGATTTAAAAGAAGTTGACCCGAAAACAATGCGATCAAAAATTATTAAAAATTTATATTTTGCCGGAGAGATTCTTGATTTAGACGGCCCGACCGGCGGATACAATCTTCAAGTCGCCTGGACCACCGGCTTTGTTGCCGGATTAAACGCGGCCGAAAATTTGTAACGCGAATCTCGTTTGTTCGGTTTCGTTTGTTCGGCTTCGGGAGCCCCGAGGGCTCCCGAAGCCGAACAAAACAAATACAAATATCGCAAATAATAAAATCCTCGATTATTAAACCGAGGATATTTTTTAACTAATCTTTATTTTCAGACCGCTTGTCCAAAAACTTTTTAACAAAACTGATTAGCAGCGAAATCGCCAAACTTGCGGCCGCCGAAAGGATAAATAAACCGGCAATTAAAACTAACGCCACTAAAACATTCTTGGCGGGAAGAAATAAAAAACAAAGAATACCAATCGCGCTGTAAACGCCGTATCTTAACGCCACAAACCACCTTTTATCAATCAAAACCGAACCGCGCCACATAAAAATAAAAATTGACGTTAAAACAACGAAACAAATAACCCAAAAAAGAATAGCTGCTGTGTTCATCGTTTTTCTCCTTGCCACGCCGAAGCCTCCTGCCTCGCCGAAGTTTCAACGAAGGCGGGTGGGCGCAGGCGGGCTGTTTCTTTGTTAAAGTCCCAGTTCTCCTCTCTCTATTTAATCACAAAAACTTTCGCGGGTCAATAAAAGAAAAGCCGTCGGCGCAAGTGCGACGACGGCGAAAAATGTTTTCTCACTTCTTTCTGTAATACCAGCTGGTAATGAAATGAACAAGCGCGGCAAGAAGACAAGAAATTATGAAAATACAGAAGTATAATAACATTCGGAAGGAGAAACTCGTCTTTGGAAAAAATTCATTCGCAAAAATTGCCAACGCAATTCCCAACCCAACATATATTGGATAGATTGAATTTCCAAGCGCTTTCATAACAGTTGGCATCCACAATATTGTGTATAGTATGGAAAAAAGACAGATGGCCACGACGGCAAAAAGAATCGTTGCGTTTGCCATTCCTTTCCTCCTTGTGTTTAGTGCTTGATTTTTGCTTTGGGGTAAATTTTCGGCGAGACTTTCGGCGAGACTTTTTTTGGCGAGATAAATTTGGAAGGAGCGGATTTTGCCGGCTTCGGAGCGTACGACGGCCCGAAATTTTTTTGCGCCGGTTTGTAAGAGTTAAACGGCTTTGCTTTCGAAACGTACGGCTTTGGCGCGAAAGATTTCGACGCAGGTTTTGAGATGTTCGAAGCCGGTTTGACGGGCTTTGACGGCATCGCTGACGGCGAAACACCAGAAACTTTCGGTGCGATTTTTGACGCGCCAACAATCGGCTGAACCGGCTTTTTCGGCATCACAGCGGGCGAAACACCACTAATCTTCGGCGAATGTCCGGATGGCTGCAGGCTGAATTTTTGCCCGACTGGCTTTTTTTGCATCACCGACGGCGACATCCCCGAAATTTTCGGTCCGCCTACGCCAGGCTTCGGCGTGACAGGCGCTACCGGCTTTTTCGGCATTGCGCCAGGCGAAATTTGGGTAATGGTTACCTTTTTCCCTGACGGAAAGCTAAACTTTTGCGCCATATCCTTGGGCAGAATCAGTTTCCCCGAATCAATCGGCGAAATTGTTATCCCTGAATCCGGCTCCGGCGGCTTGGGCACTCCCTCGCCGTTCCCAATTGCGCTCGGCGGATACGCCTCGCTGTCGAACGAAACACCTGAATCCGCGGATTTGGGAATTCCCTGAACCTGCGGATGGTCTGAAAACGGCTTCGGAGGCGTGCCATAGACATGCGTGTCTTGCGGCAGCGGAGCCGAATACCAGTTATTCACCGTTACGTCGTAAGAATAGTAGCTGGTTTCGTAAATCGGCGCGTAATTACCGTTGTTCCAGTAGTAAGGAACGCTGTCCCATGTCCAGATTCTATAGTAGCGGTAATAGTAATGACCGTACAAATACGAGCGGTAACCGCCATAATAGTAATAATAAGGATAATGCGAGCCGAGGTTGGCATAGATTCCCACGCCGTAAACCGGCGTGTAATTTAAGTCCGCGTAGTACGCCTGCGTCTCTGCTGTCGGGTACGCCGCATTCTCCGGATAGTAGGCGATGATGTAGCAGGCATTCAACGAAATCAAACAAATGAAGACAATGGTGGCCAGCGCGGTGTGAATGAATGCTGTGACCAAAATGCTTTTCTTTTCCTTGCTCATTTCTCTCTCCTTTTTGAAATTTTAAGGTTCGTTGCGTATTTAAGGCAAAATTACCTTAATAGAGTATTGTATCAATTTTTTTCGTTCTTGTCAATACCCTAGGATTTTACCCTAGGATTTACCCTAGGATTCTTGCCAATTTTCTGGCCAAATTCAGACCGATTAAAAGAATCACCGCGCCAATTGCCGCGCCGACCAAAGTGTCCAGCCATTTCAAATGAGTTAAGTAAATCATCAAAGCGCCCAAAATTACCGCCACAGAACACAGCGAATCGCTGACAACGTGCAAAAAGGCGCCTTTGATATTCAAGCTCTTTTTACCCGGTTGCCATAAAAGCCACGCGGAAACGCCGTTTGCCGCAAGTCCGACAATAGAAACAACGAGCATCAAACCGCCCGCCACTTCATAATCTGAATTCAGCCGTCCTGCCACACGAACAAAAATAGAAATTGCGATGGTGAAAATAAAAAGACAATTGATTACAGAGGCAACGACTTCGGCAAGGTGATGCTCGCCAAAATGTTTTGCGTTCGGATATTTCTTAATCAGCCAAATAGCGACAAGAGAAAAAACAAGCGCCGAGGAATCAGCCAGCATATGCCACGCGTCGCCCCACAACGCTACGCTGTGCGACACGGCGCTTCCCCACATCTCCAAAAGCGAACCGGTAAAGGTGATTAAAATGGCAAAAAATAATCTCTTTCTTCCCAATTCATAAAATCCGTTTGAATCGTGCTCGTGCATCAATCGACTCCTTTGAAGTTGTTTGTTAAGGTTCCAAACTTATTTCTATTTTAGTAGCAAATAACGATAAGCGCAAGTTTAAAATACGAAATCCGAATATTGAAACAAACCCCCACCTTCCTCCCCCTGTTTCGCCCCGGGCGAAATAGGGGGAGATAGAGGGGGTCCAAAATTCGAATGTTCAAAACCCTCCCCCTCCCTACTCCCTAGGCGGCTTCGCCGCCGGGATCCCGGTCGCAGGGCGACCTAGGGACCTCCCCCTCCTCCGAGGAGGGGGAGGAGAGGTGGGGGTGGTCTTTTAAATTTTGGTCATTAGAATTTTGAATTTGTCCCTCTGAGATCCCGTGGGATGCCACCGGGGCAGCCTTGATGGCTCCCAACGGGATCCGAGTGGATTTCGGATTTTGTGCTTCGGATTTAAATAAAAAAGGAACCGCCGCGGTTCCCCGTTAAAAAATTATTTTGAAATAATTTACCGCGATATTTTCTTTGCTCTTGCCAAAATAATTATTCCCGCCACTCCTAAAACCGCCGCGTTTGTAATCATAAACGGTGTGTTAAACCAATTTGCCAGGCCAAAATAAAAATCGGTAAACGGATAAAAAAGCCTTACTCCGTGCTCGAAACCTGCGTGAGAAATCAAATCAAGCGCCAAGTGCAATCCCCAAGCCCAAATCGGCGTAAACGCCACTTCACGCAACTGGCTACCTATTACAAAAATTATTTGAAATAATTTTTGTACGGTCCGTCCAAATTTTTTATAAAAATTTGGAATAGGACGCAACTTTACGCCATTCATTTTTTGCCTTTTCAAAATAAATAATAAAATAAGCACAGCGCCAAAAAGAAAAATGCTATGCGACAAATTATAAACAGCATCGAACAAAGCGAATATATTTGGCGGAATTTGCTCTGTCCATTCCCTTAAAATTATATCCAAAGAAAAATGATTGTTTAAAACCGTAAAATAAACGGTTCGCCAAATCAAAAACGGCACGCTTGAAAGCATGTCGGGAAAAACGCTAAAAAGCATTACCCAGAACATCTGCTTTTTTAGTTTTCGAAAAATAATAACGCTCCAAAGGGCGTGAGAAAATGGGTCCATACAACCGCCATTTAACGCCATAACTACGCCAATTTACGCCAACCCCCACATTCTCCCCCTGTTTCGCCCGAGGCGAAATAGGGGGAGTTAGAGGGGGTGAATGGCGTTCTGTGGCGTTGTGATGGCGTTTTGTGGCTTCTAAAAACAAATCTTGACCGCTGCCAGTTCCAACGGAAGGCTAATTAAAGGAGTGTAACTGGCCGAAATCTTTTTCTCAAGCAAAATCTCTAAAATATCCACCAATCGCTTTATCTCAACATCTTTCATTAAATTTATCAGTCCGTTCTGTTTTTCAGCATCCAAATTAAGCGCGAGCATTTCCAAATCGCCGGCAATTTTATACCAAATCAAATTTCTAAAAAGTTTAATCAAATCATTAAAAAAATCATTTAATTCCACGCCTTCGCCGGAAATTTTACCGATAAATTCCAGCGCGCCGCGCGCGTCTTTTCTTAAAAGAAATTCGGCGAAATCAAGCACAAGCGCCATATCGCTATGAGGCAAAACCAAACTCGCCTCGTCAAGGGTAATTTCTTTTTTGCCGTCGGATAAAATTAATACCTGGCCCAAAAGACCCTCGGCGTCGCGCAAGCATCCTTCCGAATGATCGGCAATAATTCTCAAAACTTCTTTTGAAATTTTCAAACCTTCTTTTTGCGTAATTATTTTTAAACGTTCAATAATTATCTCGGCGGGAACTTTTTTAAAATCAAACCTTTGGCATCGCGAAACGATAGTCTGCGGCATTTTGTGCATTTCGGTTGTTGCCAAAATATAAACAACATAAGACGGCGGTTCTTCCAAGGTTTTTAAAAACGCGTTAAACGCCTCGGTGGTAAGCATGTGCGCCTCGTCTATAATAAAAATTTTGTATTTGGCGCTCGCGGGAGAAAAACGCACCTTTTCAATAATATTTTCCCTAACCATATCTATACCGCGGCTCGAGGCAGCGTCCATTTCTATCACATCAATAGAACGGCTGGCGTCTATTTCCTTGCAGGAAACACAGATGCCGCACGGCTCCGATTGACCCTCTTTGCGGCTTTGGCAATTTAAAGCTTTGGCAAAAATTCTTGCCGTGGTGGTTTTACCCGTGCCGCGCGGCCCGGAAAACAAATAAGCGTGCGCCAATTTGCCCGAAATAATTTCGTTTTCTAAAATAATTTTGATGTGGTTCTGCCCAACCACATCTTTAAATTTCAGCGGGCGATATTTACGGTATAAAGTGATAGACATATCAATTTAATAGTACAAAATAAATTCTAATGTGTCAAAAATACCCCAGTACTAAAGCCCGACGTAGCGCGGGGGTTTGCTTCCCACAATATGAATTTGCGGCATACAAGTTGCCGCTCTACACGATTTAAATGTAGCGCGGGGGCTTGTCCCCCGCCCCCGGCGGGGTCTCACCCGTAGGTTACGACCGGGGGTCTCGCCAAAGGCGATGGTTCCCCGCTAATTTTGCGGCGTATCATCGCCTTTGGCGAGACCCCGCTCCCAGCGGTGGCAAGTCGCCGCGCTACTTCGCGCGCACTTTCGTGCGCTACTCCGTTTTCATAAAGCAATTTTGGCGGCACACGAGGTGCCGCGCTACGGATTTTAATAATGTAGCGCGGGGGCTTGTCCCCCGCCATTTCGTGGAATCCGCCTGATGTGTCAAAACAGCAGAGTGTCAAAATGCTGAATAATTTCTTATTTTCTATTTTCTATTTCTTATTTATTTCCTGTTTAATCATTTCCTATTGCCGCCCACCCTTATTTTGGTTGGGAAAGTGGGGGTAAAAAAATAAAAAATAAAAAAATAAACAGGAAACAGGAAACAGAAAATAGGAAATATAAAAAAGCCCTCGTGAATTATTTCACAGAGGGCTAAACTAATAACGTATTTAACTAAGAACTAAATTAACTAATCACTCGACGGATTGTCCTCTATAATTTTCCTCACTTCATCGCCAGTAAGCGTTTCTTTTTCAAGAAGCGTTTTAGCCAAATCTTTCAGCGCCTCACTATATCTTTGAAGCAATCTTTCCACTTCACAACAAGCTCTTTCTACATTATTGCGGATTTCCGAGTCACGCAATTTCGCCGTTTCCTCGCTCATTGACGACACCTCGCCCATCTCCATGCCGAGAAAAGGATGTTCTCTTCTCTGGCCGAGCGTAATCAGGCCGAACGCTCTAGACATTCCCCACGAAGTTACCATTTTTCTGGATATTTCAGTCGCTCTTTCAATATCGCTACCAGCACCGGTTGTAATAACTTTTAAAAACTTTTGTTCCGACACTCTGCCTGCAACAAGCACTGCCAAGGCAGCCCGGCACTGTTCTTCTGTCATTAGAGTCCGGTCTTCTTCAGGCATATGCCAGGTTGCTCCACCAGAAAAACCTCGAGGAATAATGGTTACCTTTCTAACTTTATCGGCGTCTTTGAGCAGTTCCGACACCAGGGCGTGCCCGGCCTCGTGATAAGCGATAATCTCTTTTTCTTTTACCGAGATAATTCTGCCTTTCTTCTCCGGGCCCATTTCGACTTTCTCAATCGCTTTTTCAACGTCATCAACCTCTACCTGGTTTTTCTCCTGCCTTGCCGCAAAAAGGGCTCCTTCATTAACATAATCTTTAATGTGAGCGCCCGTGGCGCCAGGGGTTGAGCGCGCGAGCTTTTCAAGTCCTTCGTTGCTGATATTATGCACCGTCTTTTGCAGATGAATTTTGAAAATTTCTCGCCTGCCGTTAAGGTCCGGCGCGTCCACGACGATTTTTCTGTCAAACCTGCCGGGGCGCAAAAAGGCCGGATCCAGAACATCGGGGCGATTGGTCGCGGCGATAACAATGATTCCGAGATTTGCCTCAAAACCGTCCATTTCGTTTAAAACCTGATTCAGCGTCTGCTCCCTCTCGTCGTTACCGCCACCCACTCCCGCGCCTCGCTGGCGACCTACCGCATCAACCTCATCAATAAACACAATACAAGGAGCGTTTTTCTTGGCGTTTTCAAACAGATCCCTTACTCTAGACGCGCCGACTCCAACAAACATTTCTACAAATTCCGAACCGGCAATTGAAAAAAACGGAACATTAGCTTCACCCGCCACAGCGCGCGCCAAAAGAGTTTTGCCTGTTCCGGGCGGACCCATTAAAAGTACTCCCTTGGGAATTTCTGCGCCTAGCCGCCTGAATTTGTCGGGTTTTTTCAAAAACTCAATAATCTCCACCATCTCTTCTTTTGCCTCATCACAACCGGCAAAGTCACCGAAAGTGACTTTGCTTACCTCCTGATGTAGGCGCGCCTTGCTTCGCCCAAAAATTTTGTGCTGATTCATCTGGCCGGTCATGCCGCGGAATAAAGGCCAAAGTAATACAAGAGGCAATAGCATAAGCAACCAAATCCACCAGTCTCCGCCGCCACCGCCCTTGGGCTTTATTGCCGAGATTTTTACTCCCTTTTCCTGCAACTTCGCCATTATAAAACCCTGCCTGCCCTGGGGAACAATCACTAAAACCACACTGGCTTTTCCCGGCTTCTTTTCGTCGGGGGGCCACCACGAAGAATCCTCAACAAGAACGTCAACCGGCTCCTTTAAAGTAACAGTGAGCTGCTGTCCTTCGCTCAAAACCTCCTTCACATTAGCCAGCTCAACCTGTTCCATAAATTCGGTATAAGAAATTTCTGGAATCTTTATCTTTGAAACGTAAAATTGAATTATGTAAGCAATGATAATGCCGAATAATATCCACTTCCACCATTTACGCAGTAAACCTGAAAAGCTATTTTTCTCCGGTTCTGAGCTCATTTTTGTCTCCTTTGTCCGCTGATTGGTTTTTCACCCTATTGGGCCGATGGCCACGGGCCATTTAGGCTGATAACGCTGATATTTAAAATCAGTGAAATCAGCGTCTTAGAAATCAGCGGGTTAAATTGTTAAGGTTCTTTATTTGATTATATCTTATGATAAGACCATTAAAAAGTCAATCTCAATCCGCCATCATTAAATCATGCCGTCATTAAATCATCATTAAATCATCATTATACAATCAATTGACATCTTTATATATAAAGATTACTATTCTGATAGAGATTAAAGGTCTTTAATAATTAAAGACAAACAAGGAGGAAGATGTGAAAAAGAAAAACCCCGGAAAAAACACTGTAGAGCCGGCAAAAATGAATCAAAAACTCATTGCTTTTCTCGAGGAATATATACCGCAAATTAAAAAACTCGCCAAAAAAGCGAGTGTAACCGCGTGGGTGGCATATACAGAAGGAAAAGACGAGTCTTATAAACAAATGGAAGAAGCCGAGCTCGGCTGTAGAAAATTCCACACCGACGCGAAAAAATTCAAGAAAATTAAGGAGATTGCGGAATCCGGAATCATTACCGACCCTCTTTTGAAACGCCAGCTTATTCTCACTTATAACGCATATCTTGAAAATCAGATACCCAGTGAACTTATGGAAAAAATGGTAAAACTTTCCACGGAAATTCAAAAAACCTTTAACTCTTTCCGCGGAGAAGTTGACGGTAAACAATACGGACGCAATGACGTTATCCAAATCTTAAAGGAATCCGCTGATAATAATCTGAGAAAAAAAGTTTGGGAAGCCCACAAGGAAGTTGGGGCGCTTGTTGCGCCAGACCTTATAAAACTCGTCAAACTGCGAAACGAATCCGCCCGGATACTTGGTTATAAAAATTTCAGGGAGATGCAGCTTGCCCTCCAGGAGCATGAACCAAAAATGCTTGATGTGATTTTTAGCGAACTTGATGAAAAAACGTGCGAACCGTACAAAAAAAACAAGGACGAACTCAATAAAAACCTTGCCAAAAGGTTAAATATCCCGTCAGAAGAACTAAGGCCTTGGCATTATGCCGACCCTTTCATGCAGGAAGCGCCCAAATCCACAGAAATTGACTTTGACCGATATTACAAAGACAAAAACCTCGCGGAAATCGCCAGGTCTTACTATAAAAGTTTCGGACTTGACCCTGACGCAATCTTAAAACGCAGCGACCTTTTTCCCAGGCAAGGCAAATGCGAACACGCGTTCTGCTTTCCCATTGACAGAGAGGGCGATATTCGGGTTTTATGCAACATCACGCCAAGCAGCCGCTGGATGAATATAATTCTCCACGAACTTGGCCATGGACTTTATGAAAGCTATTACGAAAAATCTATGCCTTGGCTACTGCGGCAACCGGCGCATATTTTTACCACAGAAGGTATTGCTGAACTTTTCGGCGAAATAACAATAAATCCTTACTGGCTAAAAGAAATTATGGGCCTGACCGAGAACGAATCGATAAAACTTAAGTCGCCCATTCTGAAACAAAAAACGTTTGCGAAACTGATGTTTGCCCGGTGGAGCTTGGTGATGTATAACTTTGAAAAAGCGCTGTATGAAAATCCCGAGCAAGACCTCACAACGCTCTGGTGGGACATCGTTGAAAAATACCAAATGGTCAAAAGGCCCGACAATCGCGTAAAACCCGACTGGGCAACCAAAGACCACTTCGTTTGCGCCCCGGTGTATTACCACAACTACGCGCTCGGACAGATGTTCGCGTGCCAACTTTTGGAAAGGATTGCCTCGATTTCCGGCGAAAATGATCCGCTCAAGGTCATTTTCAAAGACAGACCGGAATTAGGCAAATATCTCATTGAAAAAGTTTTCAAACCCGGTGCCAGTTTGCACTGGACAGAATTTGTTGAATTTTCTTCCGGAAAACCGCTCGGCGTTGATTCTTACATCAAATCCTTAAATTGGGGGAAGGAGTAAAAATTTTTCAAAACAAACACTCGACCAAATGATCGAGTGTTTTTTCTATTTAAAAATCTTTTAAATCTTTTCCCGCAAATGGCGGCGGTATTTTTGGGCAAAGCGATGCGTATACCCAGCCTTGCCAGAACTCTTTTTTATGTCTGCATAAGCTAAGATACATATTGCACTCCTTGGGGGCCAAGGGAGTATGCAAATACACAGGATTTCGTATGGGGTAAGGGGGTTTGTAAAAGTGGCCGATTATGCTCTAAGATGGGCATATATGAT
>Ga0265296_1000649_pt1 | contig 48937 bp, 44 predicted proteins | sample MunlanPumphouse1_FD_189073 | JGI IMG/M metagenome (GOLD analysis project Ga0265296, IMG submission 189073) | Groundwater microbial communities from a municipal landfill in Southern Ontario, Canada - Pumphouse #1 | ecosystem: Environmental > Aquatic > Deep subsurface > Groundwater | place... | reverse complement strand
CGTGTTCTTGACGACCACCTTTCAGACAGTTGTAAATATTTTACCGCAAATTTAACAGGAGTTAAATAGCCTAAAGATTCATGAGGCCTGACTGAATTGTATTCTATCAAAAAACCAGCTAAATTGGAATTGAATTTATCAATATCAGCGGTGAAATTACCATCCCGCAGCCATTCGTTTTCCAAGGTTTGATTAAACCTTTCAGCCATGGGATTATCTTGAGGCGTATGCGGTCTGGAATAATATTGTTTAGCGCCTAATTTAAGACAAAGATTTTTGAATAGTTTATCAAATTCAGAACCATTGTCATGATGAACATTAGCAATGTCTTGATCTAATAATAAGCAAATGCGCGTTAGAAAGTCTTGAGCTGAAGCAGAACTTTTAGCGGCATACATTCTGGCAAAAGCCAGTTTGGTGTAATGATCAATAGCAGTAATAATATATCTTTTAATCCCATTCCAGTAAATCTCAATAGTGTCAAAATGCAAGAGAAAACCTAATCTTGGCAATTTGATTTTTAATTCAGCAATCCGTTTCTTTTTAACTGCTTTCTGCCTTTTAGCTTGGGTTCGGGCATTCTTTTGCGGATGTGGATAAAGCTTAAATTCCTGAATCACAGATTGGAAATGCCAGCTAGACAAGACTTCGCCTGGATATTTGTCTTCATAAACCTTGGCGAGTTTAATCTTGCTCCAATGCAGATGTTCTTTTCTTAACCTAATGGCTCGTTCTAACTCTGTTGGAGTCATCTCTTTTTCTCTAGTGCGATGCGGGGCAGAGCTTTTGTCTTCTAAGGTTAATAGATTTCTTTCGTCGAACCGGTTAAACCAGTAATACCACCGAGAACGTTCTATGCCGAAATGCCGACAAGTCAGACTGGCATTTCTTTGGGCTTTAGCGTGATAAAAGATCATCCATTCCAGCCTTAATTTAGCCTTAGCTGAAAGTTTTAATTGTTCGGCAACTTTATGCCAAAGATCGTATTTATCAACTGGTAAAGACAGGCGCTTTAAGCAAGCGCGGTATTGTTCGTAAGCCATAGATTTGAGATACTTTACTAATTTCATTACCCTTAATTTTAGCATCAAAGCTTAAATTATGGGTGTCCGAAAGGTATCTCATCATGGACAGTGCGGCTAATAAAAAAAGAAATTCTTTTAGAATTTCTATCTTAATACAATAATGAAAAATTTTCTTTTAAAATGTAGTTTTCGAGCCGATATTTTTCCGGTTCTTTGGCGGTTTTTGAAGAACGCGGCGAAGCGTTAAATTTTTTGGGCCTCTCCGCCGCCCCGAGCGAAGCGAGGGGCGAAAAATGTCCGAGCTAATTTAAGAATAGTCCACACTTTCGGATAAGTCAAGTTTTCCGCCTCGCCGCTTTGCGGCTCGGCGGCCAAATTGAACGGAAATTTGAAAGAAAAAATCAATTTTTGGTTTCGTTTCGGTAAAAGAAAATTTTTCATTAACTAATACAAACATATGAGATACATAATTTACGCAAGAAAATCCACTGAAGATGAGAACCATCAAGTTTTGTCCATTGAATCGCAACTCGCAGAGTTGCGAGAATTTGCCGCCAAAGAAAAACTTGAAATTGTCGCCTCGCTCTGCGAGGCAAAAACTGCCAAAGAACCGGGGCGAACGAAGTTCGCCGAAATGTTATCAATAATTGAAAAAGGTAAGGCAGAAGGAATTTTGTCTTGGCATCCGGATAGATTAGCTCGCAATGCGGTTGATGGCGGTAAAATTATTCATCTGATAGATAAAGGAATTATTAAATCCTTGAAATTCCCTACTTTCTGGTTTGAACCAACGCCACAAGGATTATTTATGCTCCAAATTGCTTTTGGTCAGAGTAAATATTATGTAGATAATCTGCGAGAGAATGTAACCAGAGGCATGAGACAAAAAATCAGAAACGGGGTCTGGCCCCTTTGGGCGCCGCTTGGCTATCTCAATAACTCTATCACCAGAGGCATTGATGCTGATAAGAAGAAAGTCCCTCTGATAAGAAAAATGTTCAAGCTTTATTCAACTGGCAATCACACTCTTAAAGAAATGTCAGAATGGTGTAAAAAAGTAAATCTCAAAAGTAATTTGAATAATGACATTTCACCGGGCCAAGCCCAGGCAACGCTTCAAAACATTTTTTACATCGGCTTGATGAGATATAAAGGAGAAATTTTTGAAGGAACTCATAAACCTTTAATCTCAAAGAAACTTTTTGATAAAGTTCAAGAGGTTTTGAAAGAACGGGGCAAACCGCAGAAAATAAAACACAATTTTGCTTTTCTTGGCTTAATGAAATGTCCTTGTTCAGGGGCAATCACCGCTGAGAAGAAAGTAAAACCAAGCGGCAGAGAATACATTTACTATCGCTGTACCAAGAAAAAAGGGCCTTGCCCGGAAAAACATTTTCTGCGAGAGGAAGTGCTTGTTGAGCAAATCAAAAACTATCTTCAAAAAGTTTCTTTATCGAGCCAAGACACGAAAAAAGTTTTGGCCGAATTACAAAAAGATGAAAAATGTGCCAAAGAACAAACGGAAATCATTGTTCAAAATCTCAAAAAGGAATTATTAGAAATTGAAGTAAAACTTGAAAAACTTTTAGATGTTTATCTCAATGAAGTTATTTCTACCGAAGAATACACTTCCCGGAAACAAAAAATCCTAACTCGGAAGTTAGAATTACAAGAGAAAATCAGAGATTTTGAACAAAAAGGGTTGTCTTGGCTCGAACCGGCCAGAGAATTTGTTTTGAAGCTGAATTATGCGGAAAAACTAAGGAATTCAGATAATTTCTCCGAAATGAAGACATTTCTGAAAAATATCGGCTCGAACCACATTTTACGAAACCAAAAATTGATTTTTTCTTTCAAAACTCCGTTCAATTTGGCCGCCGAGCCGCAAAGCGGCGAGGCGGAAAACTTGACTTATCCGAAAGTGTGGACCCGGCGGGAGTTGCACCCGCTTCTCTGTTTGTCAAAGACAGAATCTTAACTAAATAGACGACAGGCCCGAGTCCACCAATCTAATTATAGCATAAATTATTGAAAAAACGAAAAAAGCCCCGAAAGGCCTTTTTCGTGACAAACAGAGATTTAAGACCTGTAATCTATGTAGTCTTAATCTGTCTTTGCTTTTATTATACTCTACTAATTTATTTTGTCAAGCCTAGTTATCCACAGAATGGCTAATTAATTTTATTTATGCTATCATATAGATAATGCTAGATTGTATCTTTTGCAAAATTATAAACAAAGAGCTGAAAGCTGATATTGTTTACGAAGATCAGGATTTTGTTGTTTTTAAAGACATTAAGCCAAAAGCAGAAACGCATCTTTTGATTGTGCCAAAAAAGCATATTGAATCTTTAAACGCGCTAGAGGATATTGATTTAGCCGGTAAAATGCTTTTATTAGCTAAAAAAATGATTAAAAATCAAAATTACAAAATCCAAATTAATACTGGCAAAAAAGCAGGGCAGATTATTGACCATTTGCATCTGCATTTGTTAAGTGGTAAAATGTTTTAGAAGGGGGTGACTAATGAGTGGTTCAAGCAAAAAGAAGAGAAAGAGAATCAATTGGCAGTCTTATTCGCCGTTTTACTAGACGCGTTCAGCAAAGCGGTCTTTTGGTGCAAGCGCGCCAAAGCCGCTTCTACACAAAAACAAAAAGCAAGCGGCAAATGAAAGAGTCAGCTCTTCATCGGCAAAAAATAATTGCTGAAAAAGAAAGATTAAGAAAATTAGGCAAACTAGAAGATGAGTTTCCTCAAAAAAGAACAAATTATTAACAGTTTAGACATTGGCACGTCATTTATTCGTCTTATAACCGCTAAGGCTGGCGAAGACAAAAAATTGCAGATTATTGGCATGAGTCAGACCACATCAAACGGTTTGCGCAAAGGCGTGGTTATTGATATTGAAGAGACGGTTAAGGCAATCAATGCTGCTAAAGATATTGTTGAAAGAGCTACTGGCATTCCTGTTGAAAATGCTTATGTCAATTTATCGGGCAGCCATATTTCAGCTCATCCGAGCAAAGGCACAGTAGCTGTTTCTAGAGCTGATGGTGAAGTTTCCAAAGAAGATGTTGAAAGAGCAATAAATGCGGCTCAAGCAATTTCTTTGCCATTAAATCGCGAAATTCTGCAAGTTATACCGCGGACTTTTTCGATTGACGGACAAAATAATATAAAATATCCAGTTGGCATGAACGGCGTTCGTTTGGAAGTTGACGTCTTGATCGTAGAGGTTTCGACGCCAATTCTTAAAAATTTAACCAAATGCGTTAATCAAGCCGGTATCAATATTTTAAAATTTATTCCTTCGCCATTAGCCGCGAGCCAAAGCATTTTAAACAAGCGTCAAAAAGAATTAGGCGCTATTCTGATTGACCTAGGGGCCGGCACAACCAGTCTAGCGGTTTTCGAAGAAGGGAATATTTTGCATTTAAGCGTTTTACCAATTGGCAATGCTTATATTACTAATGATTTAGCAATTGGATTAAAAACCTCAATTGATGTCGCTGAAAGAGTCAAGCTGGAGTATGCTAAAAAAGACCAAATTGATCTTTCTAAAATTTCCAGCGAAGAAGAGGGCATTGTTTCAAAAGAAAAGATTGATCATATTATTGAAGCTCGGCTTTCGGAAATTTTTACAATGGTTAATAAAGAATTAAAAAAGATTGATCGCCAAAAACTTTTGCCAGCCGGCGTTGTTTTGGTCGGCGGCGGAGCCAAAATGGCTAATATTATTGAAATGGCAAAAGAATATTTGGCTTTGCCTGTTAAAATTGGCTGTCTTCAATCTGATTTGAAGAGTGTTGCTGACGAAGTTTCAGATCCTCGTTTTGCTACAGCTGTTGGTTTGATTTTATATGGATTAGAGCATGAAGAATCAGATAAGAAAACACATTTTGGCTTAATCAATAAATCAATAAAAATTTTAAGAAACTTACTGCCTTAGCGGGTTATGTGGATAACTATACTAGACATTTTGGCTACCTTTTTGTATAGTATCACTATACAATTTAGTATATAAAAGTATGTATTATCCAAGAAAAATAGAAGAGCAATTAAAAAAGAATCTTCATAGTGAGCAAGCTCTTATTGTCACCGGCATGCGGCGGATTGGGAAAACCACAATTCTGCGAGAATTATATAAAGCCGTTCCCGATAATAAGATTTGGTTTGATTTTGAAAATCCGTTGGATATTAAATACTTTGAAGATATTGACTACAATGATATCTATCAAAATATCGTCCAAAAAGGGAATCTCAACGCGCAAAGACGGGTATATGTTTTTATTGATGAGGTTCAACGGTATCCGGAAATAAGTAAAATTGTTAAATATCTTATAGACCACTACAAGATAAAGTTTGTCTTAACCGGTTCGGCGAGTTATTATCTTAAAAATTTATTTCCGGAGAGTTTAGCCGGGCGGAAAATTATTTTTGAAATGTATCCATTGGATTTTGAGGAGTTTTTGGTTTTCAAAAAAGAAAATAAAGAACGATATCAAAAAATTAAAAATAAAAAAAATATAACGGAGTTGGATTATGAATTGTATGATATGTATTATAAGGAATTTGTGGAATGGGGCGGATTCCCGGAAGTGGTACTCACGAATGATAACAATGCCAAGCATCAACGGCTTGAAGATATTTTCGGATCGTATTATCAACAGGAAGTCGTTAACCTCGCTGACTACAGAAAGGGCCATAAGGTGCGAGATTTGATTATGCTGCTGGCGGCTCGAGTTGGTTCTCAACTTGATTTGGTTAAATTATCGCAGGAACTGCAGATTCAGCGAACCACTGTCTATTCGTATTTAGCATTTTTGCAAGATACCTATTTTATCCATTTGGTATCCAAACTTTCCAGTAGCATAGATCGGGAAGTTTCCGGCACGCAGAAAGTCTATTTTTGCGACAACGGAATTTTGAAAGTAATGGCGCGCGTAAGCGCTGGCCAATTGCTCGAGAACGCTGTGTATAATCAACTAAAAACTAAGGGACGCATGAGTTATTTCAGAAAAAAGTCCGGAGCAGAGATTGATTTCATTCTTGATAAAAAAACAGCATACGAAGTGAAACGAACTGCTTCTCCTGTTGATGTGCATAGTCTTGTAAGAATACAGCGTCTGGCGAAGTTGAAAAAAAGTTTTGTTGTCAGCCAGCAATATGTAAACACCGAGAAAGGTGGTGTCGTGTTTGGACAGTTTCTTTGATCTTTAAATCAATAAATCAATAAAAATTTTAAGAAACTTACTGCCTTAGCGGAAGCACGATAAATCTGAACCTTGACTTTCTGTTTTATCGGGTTAGAATGGAAGTGTATGATAAAAAGAACCATTTTTACTGAATTAAAAAAACACCTCAATAAAAAAGAAATTACTTTTATTGTTGGCGCCAGACAAGCTGGCAAGACAACCCTGATGACTTTGCTCCAGGATTTTCTTGAAAAACAAGGAGAAAAATTTGTCTCTTTGAATCTTGACATTGAAAGAGACAAGCAATTCTTTGCTTCCCAAGAAACATTGATAAAAAAAATAGAATTAGAAATTGGCAAAAGCAAAGGTTATGTTTTTCTTGATGAAATCCAGAGGAAAGAAAACGCTGGGCTTTTTCTGAAGGGCATTTATGATATGAACCTGCCTTATAAATTTATCGTTTCTGGTTCGGGCAGTTTGGAACTAAAAGAAAAAATCCACGAATCATTAGCTGGCAGAAAAATAATGTTTGAACTTGGAACTTTGTCTTTTAACGAGTTCGCAAATTTTAGAACAAATTATCAATACGAAAATAATTTATCTGATTTTTTTGCTCTTGACAAAATACAGACAGAACAACTACTTAAAGAATATCTTGACTGCGGCGGCTACCCAAAAGTAGTTTTAGACGACCAATTGCCGGAAAAGAAAAAAACGATTGAGGAAATATATCGCGCTTACTTGGAGCGAGACATTTCGTACCTCTTAGGCGTTCAAAAAACAGAAGTATTCACAAATTTAGTGAAAATAATCGCTTCCCAAATCGGCGAATTAGTTAATTTTACCGAGCTATCATCTACTTTGAGAATTTCCGCAAAAACGATCAAGAATTATCTTTGGTATCTTGAAAAAACTTTCATCTTAAAAAGAGTTAACCCCTTTTTCAGAAACATCAGAAAAGAAATCAGCAAAGCACCTGTTTATTATTTCAGTGATTTGGGATTAAGAAACTACGCTCTGGATGAATTTGGCAGTGCCGTTAGTTTCCAAAACGTTGGTTTTTTATTTGAAAATTTTGTTTACAAACTTATTCAAGAACAAATGCAAGGCACTTCCGCTAAAATTAACTTTTGGCGCACAACCGACAAAGCCGAAGTTGACTTTGTGCTAAATTTTGGCAAAGAAATTCTCCCTATTGAAGCAAAATATTCTCACCTTAAAAAACCAATTTTAACTCGCTCTTTGAGAAGCTTTATTGAAAAATACAAACCGCAAAGGGTGTTTATTGTTAATCTATCACTCAACCAAAAAGTAAAAATCAACGGCGCAGAAGTCAATTTTACGCCTTTTTATCTCTTAAAAATTTAAATTATGCGACGGCTACATAAGAACCTGCTCACTTCGTTCGCAGAACCTTTTTACTCGCTTCGCTCGTAATAGATTAAAGTTATCCACAAGACAAAAACAAGAAATTCATGTATTATTTAATAATAAATTAAAATAAGAAAGGGGGTGAATTTATGAATAGTATTCAAGATTGGGGAGTGGTTACAGTTAGTTCCTTGCAAAATTTATGGGCGGGCTTTATTGCGTTTTTGCCATCTTTGATTGGCGCTTTGATTGTTTTAATTATTGGCTGGATTATTGCTATTGCTTTGGGCCGTTTGACTACACAGCTATTAAGAGCTTTTCGCATTGATCAATTAATAGAAAAAACCGGGGTTAAGAGTATTGAAAAAGCTGGTTATAAGATTAATGTTACGCATTGGCTGGGAGAGCTAGTCAAGTGGTTTTTAATTATTGTTTTTGTTATGGCCGCGGCTGATATTGTTGGCTTGACTCAAGTAACTGATTTTCTGCAAGCCGTGCTTATATACTTGCCGAATATTGTTGTCGCGGTTGTTATTCTTTTGGCATCGGTTGTTGTGGCTAATTTCTTAAGCAAAATTATTAAAGGCAGTGTTAAGATTGCCGGATTTGGCAAAGCAGATTTTCTAGCGGTTGTTACCCGATGGTCAATTATGATTTTCGCTCTATTAGCTGCCTTAGATCAACTTGGAGTCGCTAGATCAATTATCAGCACCATGGTTACTGGTTTTGTCGCGATGATTGCAATTGCCGGCGGTTTGGCTTTTGGTTTAGGCGGCCGCGATATTGCTAGTGATATTTTAAAGAAAGTCAAGAAAGAAATTACTGAAAGCTAGATTTAATCAAGCTCAATAAAGGTTTTGTTAAGCTTGTCTTGACAAAGCTTTTGTTGTGTTTTAAGATAAAGCTGTTCTTTGACAAATTATAAATTATTTAATATAGCAATTATTAATTGCTAGTTAAGAGTTACTCATAAATAAGGGCGTATGATGGATGCCTCGGGAAGGGAAGGCGATGAAGGACGTGGCGTAGCTGCGATAAGCCTCGGGGAGTCGTTGAGCAGACTTTGATCCGGGGATTTCCGAATGGGGAAACCCACACGAGCAAACCTCGTGGACTTATGTCTGAATTCATAGGGCATAAGAGCAAACCTGGCGAAGTGAAACATCTCAGTAGCCAGAGGAAAAGAAAAAAAGTCCGCCTTTGGCGGACACATCCCCCAAGTAGGGGCGACTGAAAAGGGGTCAAGCCTTGCATCTGTTTTTAATAAAAAAACTTGGTTAGTTGAAAGTTCCTGGAAAGGACTGCCAAAGAGAGTAAAAGCCTCGTAAGCGAAAATCGTTTTTTTATTCAAGATGCATTAAGTATTGCGAGACCAGATAATCTCGTATGAATATTCCAGTACTGCCTGGAAAGGCTAAATACTATCCCTTCACCAATAGCGAACAAGTACCGTGAGGGAAAGGTGAAAAGTAGAGCGTTAAGCTCGGTGAAATAGAACCTGAAATCATATGCCTACAAGGAGTCGAAGCCCGCCTAAATTTTTGTTTACAAAAATTGTGGCGGGTGACGGCGTGCTTTTTGCAGAACGAACCAACGAGTTATCGTGTACAGCTGGTTAAGTCCCCGAGGGGATGAAGCCGCAGGGAAACCAAGTGTTAATAGCGCAATCTATAAGTTGCACGCGAAAGACCCGAAGCTAAGCGAGCTAGCCATGGCCAGGGTGAGTCCGTCTTAATCAGCCGGAGGAAGCCCGCACTCACTAGCCGTTCAAAACTAGGAGATGAGCTGTGGTTAGAGGCGAAATCCCAATCGTGCTTAGTAATAGCTGGTTCTCCTCGAAATATGTTTAGGCATAGCGTTGATTTTGTATCTCGGAGGTAGAGCTCTGACAGGATGCGGATGGTCTCGTACCTACTTCATTCTATCAAACTTCAAATGCCGGGATATTTTAGATCAGCAGTCAGACCGTGGGGGCTAAGCTTCATGTGTCAAAAGGGAAAAAGCCCAGATCGTCATCTAAGGTCCCAAAATTTAGGTTAAGTGGGAAAGGATGTTTAATTTCTCAAACAACCAGGAAGTTGGCTTAGAAGCAGCCATCTTTTAAAGAGTGCGTAATAGCTCACTGGTTTAGAGATTAAGCGCCGAAGATATAACGGGGCTAAACCTAGTACCGAAGATACGAGCCCCGCCGACTGGCGGGGCGGTAGAGGAGCATTCCCAGTGCATTGAAGCCGGACTTGCGAGAGCCGGTGGAGCGCTGGGAAGAGAGAATGTTGGTATGAGTAACCGCAATCCCGGTGCGATACCGGGACACCGCAAGCCTAAGGTTTCCTGGGCAATGAACATCATCCCAGGGTTAGTCGGTCCTAAGGTAAGGCTGAAAAGCGTAGCCGATGGACAGCTGGTTAATATTCCAGCACCTCGTTTAATTTGCTGTAGCAAGACGTAATTTAGGATATTGAGCAGATTATTGGATTTCTGCCTTAATTGAATAAATTGCCAAGAAAATTATTACGGCGTTAAATTAAGCGAGTCCGTACCGAAAACCAACACAGGTGGGCGAGGCGAGTAGCCTCAGGTGAACGGGTGATTTCTCGTTAAGGAACTCGGCAAAACAACTAGGCGTAAGTTCGCAAGATGCCTTGCCCGCCGCAAGGTGGGCTGCAATTAAAGACCCCTGGCGACTGTTTAACAAAAACACAGGTCCGTGCTAACTGGCAACAGGATGTATACGGGCTGACGCCTGTCCAGTGCTGGAACGTTAACGGCTCCAAAAGAGCCCGAAGCGCCAGTGAACGACGGCGATAACTCTAATCGTCCTAAGGTAGCGAAACCCCTTGGCAGGTAAGTTCTGTCCTGCATCAATGGCGTCACGACTGGGGGACTGTCTCAACGAGAAGCCCGGTGAAAATGCAGTGAGAGTGAAGATGCTCTCTCCCTGCGGCAAGACGAAAAGACCCCGGAAGCTTTACTGTAACTTGATATTGGTCTTAAATTTTAAATGCGTAGCATAGAGAGGAGGCTTTGAAATCCGTCTTTCGGGATGGATGGAGCCATCAGTGAAATACTCTTCTTTTGGAATTTAAGTTCTAACCCATGGCTGTGAATCCAGCCAGGGGACAGTGTCTGGCGGGCAGTTTGTTTGGGGCGAATGCCTCCCAAAAGGTAACGGAGGCGCTTAAAGGTCGGCTAGGGCCGGATGGAAATCGGCTTGGTCGTGGAAAGGCATAAGCCGGCTTTACTGCAAGACCTACAAGTCGCGCAGTTGCGAAAGCAGAACTTATTGAACCAACCGCTAGTAGCAGCTACTGCGGAAGATCATCGGATAAAAGCTACTCCGGGGATAACAGGCTAATAGCGTCCGAGCGTCCATAGCGACGACGCTGTTTGGCACCTCGATGTCGGCTCAGGATATCCTGGGGGTGAAGAAGCTCCCAAGGGTTTGGCTGTTCGCCAATTAAAATCCTACGCGAGCTGGGTTCAAACCGTCGTAAGACAGGTTGGTCTCTATCTGCCGTAGGCGTTAAGTGTTTGAGGGAAGTTGTCCCTAGTACGAGAGGACCGGGACGAACAAACCTCTGGTGTACCAGTTGCCCTGCCAAGGGCATTGCTGGGTAGCTATGTTTGGCAAGGATAAGCACTGAAGGCATATAAGTGCGAAGCCTATCCCAAGATTAGACACAGGACTCCAGAAAGATTATCTGGTTGATAGGGCGCAGGTCTAAGTGCTGTAAAGCATTAAGCCGAGCGCTACTAATAGTCCGCTTTACTCTTAACTAGCAATTAGTGATTGCTATTTTGGAACTAAAAAGCCTCTAGTGATTATAGCAACGGGGAAACACCTCTTCCCATTCCGAACAGAGTAGTTAAGCCCGTCAGCGCCGATGGTATTGGGCAGTTTGCCTGAGAGAGTAGGACATTGCTAGGGGCTTTTTGGTTTAGACTTGACATATTTTTGTATCAGCGTAAAATAGGGAATGTAATCCTCAAATTACGCTATATTATTAAAATAGACCTATGTATAAAAGATTATTGCAAAAAATAATTGAACAAAAATTTTTTAAAGGTAAAATTATTATTATAACCGGAGCAAGGCAAACTGGGAAAACAACTTTATCATTAGAATTGGTCAAAAAATTTCCTAAAAAAGAAATACGCTTATTTAATTGCGACAACCCAACTGATCGGCAAGAACTATATAATAAAGATTTAGAATTTTTAAATCAGCTTATTGGCAACGCAAAAATAGTCTTAGTTGATGAAGCGCAAAAAGTCGAAAATATTGGCGAAATACTCAAATTATTAGTTGACTTTCACAAAAAAAAGAAGCAAATCATAGTCACTGGGTCATCAAGTGTTAATTTACTTGACAACACCCAAGAACCCTTAACTGGACGAAAATATGTTTACAATCTTTTTCCTTTAACTTTAGAAGAAATTTTTCCTGAAAAAAATCAATTAAAAATGCTCAAAACATTAGAGAGTCTGCTCGTTTTCGGAAGCTATCCAGAGGTAGTTTCTCAAAGATCTTTCAATGACAAACAAGAGCTTCTTCAAGAATTAGCTTCCAGTTATATTTATAAAGATATCTTAGAATTTCAACAGATTAAAAGCCCTGATGTCCTTTTAAGATTACTAAAAGCTCTGGCTTTGCAAATAGGTTCGCAAGTATCCTATAGCGAACTTGCAAATACTATCGGTATTGATAAAAAAACTGTTGAAAAATATATTGATCTTTTGGAAAAAAGCTTTGTGATTTTTAGGTTATCGCCTTATACTAAAAATAAAAGAAGAGAGATTTTCAAGTTAAAAAAGATATATTTTTATGATTTAGGTGTTAGAAATGCAATCATTAATAATTTTAATTTTTTTGAAAATAGAAATGATATTGGCGATTTATGGGAAAACTTTATTATTGCAGAACGCATAAGATATCGTGCTTATCATAAAATATATGCTAATCAATATTTTTGGCGGACATATGATGGCAAAGAAGTCGATTTAGTTGAAGAAAAATCGGGTAAATTGGAGGGCTATGAGTTTACATGGAATCTCAAAAAAGCAAAGAAAAAATCATCTCCTATAACTTGGCTTGATTACCCAAAAAGTTCTTGGCAAATAATTACTAGCCGCGATTTAAATGGATTTGTTATTTAGTAGGACATTGCTAGGGGTTTTTTGGTTTGGTAGAATGAATCAATGAGAAAATTTCTCAAACAAGACTGGTTGATTAATGGCATTGTTTTTTTATTGCTTTGTTTTGGCTTATCAGCCATTTACAGCACCTCGCCGAATAATTTCTATCGTCAAGCTTCTTTTGCTTTTATCGGTTTTGTTTTGCTTTTTTTCATTTCCCGCTTAAATTACCATAATTTAAAAAATTATACTCTTTTATTATATTGCCTAATTATTATTTTATTGATTTTAGTTCTTGTTTTTGGTCATAAAATCCGCGGAGCAAGCAGTTGGTTCAATTTTGGCCAGCTTGGGTTCCAGCCGGTTGAATTAACCAAGCTAGTGATGATTATTGTTTTAGCAAGATATTTTGCCAAGCACTCTTATAGTATCCGCAAATGGCGGACAATTATAATTTCAGCTGTTTATTTGGCTCTGCCGACCGGCTTTATTTTTATCCAGCCGGATTTAGGTTCAGCGCTTGTGATTATAATTATTTGGCTGGGTATTAGTTTAATGGCTGGAATCAGAATTTCTCACTTAGTAATTATTTTTTTAATCTTGATTATTATTGCTTCGGCTAGCTGGTTTTTCCTGCTTAAAGATTATCAAAAAAACCGGTTTTTGGTTTTTTTAAATCCGGTTTTAGATCCCTTGGGTCGGGGTTATAATGTGATTCAGTCAATTGTTGCTGTTGGTTCAGGCCGTTTTTTAGGCAAAGGGCTAGGCTATGGCTCGCAAAGTCAGCTTAATTTTTTGCCTGAACAACACACTGATTTCATTTTTGCGGCCATTGCCGAAGAGCTGGGATTTGTCGGAGTTTTTTTTATTCTCGCTCTTTTTGGCTTGCTTTTTTCCCGCTGTTTTAGGATTTTATTTAAAACAGAGGATAATTTTGGCCGTTTTTTAGTTTTGGGTATAATTATTTATTTATTTGCCCATGTCTTTATCAATATTGGCATGAATATTGGCCTTTTACCGATTACTGGCATACCCCTTCCTCTGATAAGTTACGGCGGCAGCAATCTTTTGGTTACTTTCATCGCTATTGGAATTTTGCAAAGTATTAGAAACGAGTAGAAACGAGCCTGCGATTTAAATATTTTTCAACTTTTTTGATAATTTCGTTGGGAGTGAAATGAGCTTTAATAATATAATCATTAGCGCCCATTTTTAAACCTTTTTCTACATCTTCTTTTTCTCCTAAATTAGTTAAGATTAAAATCGGAATTTTACTTATTTCTGGATTTGCTTTTATTTTTTCTAAAACTTCCCAGCCAGACATACTGGGCAGAAGAAGATCAAGCAGGACTAGATCTGGTTTTTCTTCGCCTATTGTTTTTAGTCCTTCTTCGCCGTCAGCAGCGCTTAAAACCTGATAGCCTGTTTGAATCAGCTTGCGTTCGATTAAGTCTCTCAAAAACTGATCGTCTTCAATGATTAAAATCTTGGCTTTTTGGTCTTTTTTATTTTGACCTAATACTTTTCTCATTTTGTCAATAACCTCTTCGGGATCAAAATCTGCTTTAACTAAATAGTCAACTGCTCCTAGTTCTAATACTTTTTTAATCTCCACTGGCTGACCAGAATTAGAAATCATGATTACCGGAATTTTTTCTAATTCTTTATCTTTTTTCATTTTCTCCAAAACTTCCATGCCATCAACATTAGGCATAACAATATCAAGCAAAACCAAATCCGGCTTTAATTCTTTAATTTTTTCAAGCCCGACTTGACCATCCACAGCAGTAAGGGCTTGATAACCCTCAATAGTTAATTTTTTTTGAAGAGCATCTCTTAAAAGAGGATCATCTTCAATGATGAGAATTTTTTTCATATCTTAATTAGTTAATGGTAAACTAAACCAAAAAATAGAGCCCCTATTTTCTTCCGACCCAAACCCAATTTGACCATGATGGGCTTCAATAATGTTTTTGACAATATAAAGACCAAGGCCAGTACCTTCAGTATCTCTTTTTATAATATTGCTTCCCCTAAAAAATTTAGTAAAAAGTCTCGCTTGCTGCTCTTTGGGAATACCCCAGCCATTATCTTTAATAATTACTTTTAGATTGTTATTATCTTGTTTTAATTCTATTTGGATTCTGCCTTTATTTGGAGTATAACGAATCGCATTATCAAGAAGATTTTGGAGCGCTAAACGAATTTTTTCTTGGTCAACTTTGATTTTTGGTAATTTTACTCTTTTGATTTCTAAATCAAGTTGCTTCGCTTCTAAATTCTTTTTAAATCCAGCAATAACTTCTGCAATTAAGTCTTCTAATTGGCATTCTTGCAGTTCGTAAACAAAACGGCCTTCTTCAATATGAGCAACGCTTAAAAGATCATTAACTAAATAAATCATTCTTTCGTTTGTCTGATAGCTTTTTTGTAAAAATTTTTTCTGTTCTTCGGTAATCGGGCCAATATCTCCATCAATCATCATTTTTAAAGTCCATTTAACTCCAGATAAAGGCGTGCGCAATTGATGAGCGGCAATAGCAATAAACTCTGATTTAGCTTTGTCCATAGCTGTCAAGCGTTCATTAGCTTCAGTTAAAGCCAAATCTCTGCGAATTAGAAGTTTCGCAATACGATCAAGCTCTTTTTCTCTTTGAGTCATTTTATTCGCCAATTATTAATAGGGCCATTGTTTCATTGTGAAATGCAGCTTGGCAAGTTTGAGGATCAATATTACCACCCAATGGCGCTTGTTCCCCATAAGTATAGAAGCCAATCAGAGGCACATCTTTGCCAAGAACTTCTTGGATTGCCTCAATTTCTTCGTCAATGCGCGGGCCGAGTAATTTATTGCGAGCAATGCAATCAAAAACAAAAATCGCTTTTGGCTTTGCTCCCTTAAGCTGTGATTTAGCATTTTCAGCGGCTTCTTTAGCTGCTTGAATAGCTTTTTCCGGGTCTCCTAGCATTAAGCGAATTTCTGAACCTTGAGGAATTTCAGCGGCGCAAGTTATTTCACCTTTATCATTGGCAATAACTACATCGCGAATTAAGAGTTCAGAAGAGCCCTCAACACTCATGCCTAATGGATAAGTATAAGCCATGCGGGCAATTGGTTCACGAATTAATTCTTCAGCTTTTCTACCAAAATAATCTTGGTAAATTCTTAGAGCCGGCTTATTATTTAGTTCTTTCAGAATTGCTCCTTCTGATTTGGTGACTTTCATTGGCAAGCCAATCGGCTCCCAGCCATGTTGGACACCAAGGCCCCAGCTAAATTTACCTGATAAACCAATACCAACAACTGCATCTGTTAAGACCTCGCCTTGATAATACTCAAAAGTTTTTTCAAACTTAAAATCATCGCCAGCTGAACCGCCCATTAATGGAAAGTGCTGCCCCAAGATATCCTGCACGCCTCTGACAATCTCAGCTCCATTACCTGTTAAGCCATCGGGCAGCATAATAAACATTGATGGCTTCTGAAGCATTTTTTTGATCATCTCTTCGGCAACTTTTCTGCCAGCTGCTCGGCTATCTGTTTTAACTCCTTTGCCCAAACCAATGCCAAAATCAATATTATCAGCTTTTATGGCCATGACAGCTATTGATTCTTTATCTGGTCCTTGAGTAGTGATTTCTCCGGAAGTAGAGCAGCCAATCACTGGGATATTTCCAGCAGCTGATATTATGCCATCTAATAATTGTTTTTGATCAAATCTGGCCGAAGCAAAAGCAATAATCAATTCTGGTACCCCGTTATTTATTTGGTTTAAAGCCATTTGGCATGCTTCCTGGCCTGCCTTTTTAGAATCATTATTTTTACTTTGACCTATTCCTGCTTGAATCATTTTTTCACCCCCTTTCTAATCGATTAATTAAGCTCTTAAATCCTAGTTCTTGAAAGAAACTAATTACTTTATTCTTATTATACTCTTCTGTCACGCATTTGTCCAAATCAAATTTTATTGGCACATTGTGAATAATAGTAGCTAGTTTCTTGGAAAAAAATGCTTGCTCTTCTTGCTCTTCTATTTTTTTTCTAATGCTTTGCTTAATAGAATCTAAATTCGCATAAATATTTACCAGGGTTTTATATTTTTTTAAAAGCTCAATAGCTGTTTTTTCGCCAATACCCGGTACTCCGGGAATGTTGTCAGACGGATCGCCTTTTAAGGCCTTAAAATCAACTATTTGATCTGGCTTTAAGCCATATCTTTCTTGAATTTTTTCTTCGTTATACATAGTCATATCTTTGAGTCCAGTTAAAATTTGCGTATTTTTATTGACTAATTGCAAAGTATCCAAATCACCAGTTAAAATAATAATTTTTATTGACTGATAACTGCTTTGAGCGAAGCGATTCTCGCCGCAAGGCGAACTAACTGATAACTGATAACTGATAGTTCCAATGATGTCATCTGCCTCGTATCCTGCTTTTTCAAAAATAGGAATATTAAAAGCTTTCAGCATTTTTTTTATTATTGGCAGCTGATCATATAATTCCTGCGGCGCTTTAACTCGTTTTGCTTTGTAAGCTTTGAATAATTTATGCCGGAACGTCGGCTCTGCTAAATCAAAAGCAGCCGCAATATATTTTGGCTTTATTTCTCTTAACGCTTTTAACAAAACACTGGCAAAGCCATAAACAGCATTGACTAATCTGCCGCGTTTATCTGTCAAAGCCGGCAATGCATGATAAGCCCGATGCAGAATAGCGTTGCCGTCAATTAATAATAATGTATTCTTCATAATTTAAAATTCTTTGGATTGTTTCTGTCTGTTTCCCAATTATCTGGGTTATTAATTATGTATTGCCTGATTCTGTTTAATTCTTGATTATTCCTAATAATTCGTTCGTAATAATTTCGCTGCCACAATCTGCCGGCAAACCAATGCCAATTATTGGTTTTAATATTTTGGATATATTCATGGGTTGTTATTGATTTAAATGCGCCGATAATATTACCTAATGATTTTGATTTTGTTGTAGGGGCAGGCCTTGTGCCTGCCCTTTTGTTTTGGGCGACCACATCATGGGCGACCACAAGGGTCGCCCCTACAGAATTATTAATCACGATTATCCCATGCAAATGATTCGGCATAACAACGCATGCATCCAAATCAATATTGTTAAATTTGGTTGGTAATTTAATCCACATATTTTTAATTATTTGTTTGACATCATCATTTTCAAAATACAATTCCCTGTCTTGGGCGCAAATCGTCACGAAATAATAACCAAAATCTGAATAATCATAATCTGGTAATCTAATAGACCTGCGATGAAATTCCATTTATTTTATGGCTAAATTCCGATGTCGCTCTAATCCCTGAACAAAAATTTTCTCAATTTGGGCAGAGGTTAGGGACTGATTATAGATGCGGACTTCGTCGATAAGGCCATTAAAATAATTGTTAAAACCAGGCGCACCCCATCCTATCCGAACACTATCGCCACTAATAATCATATCACCATTTTTGGGAGTTGAGCCATCTTCTTTTCCATTAAGATAAACTTTTATCAGTGAGCTGTTATAGGTTATGGCCAAGTGTGACCAAGCATTAAGAGAAATAGTTGTATTGCCATTAAGCCATGTCCAAATCCCAGTATAAATGCCACTGGCAATTTTAGAATTGCTGAAACCCAAATAATAAGGACCATTTTTAGCAACTATTGTCCCTGTATTCGTTGACTTCGGATAAATCCAAGCTGAAATTGTAATTTTTTTAGTAATATTTAAACTGGCTCCGTTCCCACAATTAATTAAATCATCGCCATTAAATGTCAAGCATTGTCCTTGCATGCATTTAGTCATATCTGTTTCCCAACAACTAGCGCCAAGACAAGTAAGCGTTCCATCATTCCCATAACCCGATCCATCAAGTAAATTTCCATCAAACCTCCAACTCCCAACCGCCTCTAAACTATGATCTAATTGCGACGCAAATCTTTGCCCAGCGGCAATGCGGGCTTTTTCCCGAGCCAAGCCAACAGAAACCATAACAATACTGGCTAAAAGACCAATAATAGCGATGACAACTAAGAGTTCAATTAAAGTAAAACTTTTATTTTTCATGTTATTATTATTTTTCTAGTTGTTTCATCAACAAACTCAAACTTAATATTAAGACAATCTTTCGGCAATATCTCGCGAATCTTATCTGCCCACTCTATTACTTTTATTTTATCAGATTCTAAAATTTTTTTAAAGCCCAATTTTAATAAATCTTTTTTATTAACCCGATAACAATCAAGATGATATAAATTATCATACTCTTTTATAACCACAAAAGTCGGGCTCGTTGGCCATTCTTTAACGCCTAGTCCCTTGGCTAAGCCCTGAACAAAAGTTGTTTTGCCGCCGCCCAAATCGCCTTGCAAGCAAATTATTTCTCCGCCCTTTAATTCTTGAGCTAGTAACTGGCCTATCTTGCGAGTTTCCTGCTCGTCCTTACTTAATATTTCTATCATACTATAAGAACCTTGCTTCGCAAGAACCTTTTAATTATTCACTTCGTTCATAATTATATACTATATACCAAACTTTATCCACTTGACGGAGCAAAAGCAAAAAGCTAATCTTGATTTGATGCAAGATGAACTTCAAAGAAAATTACAATCTCTGCGCAAAGAAGAAGAAGAACAGCAAGCTCAAAGATTAGCTCAAAAACTAGGCATGCCTTATTTAAATTTAAGAACTTTGCCAATTGAGCAGGAAGCAATCGCCACTCTTCTTGAAAAAGAGGCAAGAGACAATGGTTTGGTTGTTGTTGCCCGCATTGGTAAAAAATTAAAAATTGGGCTTATAAATCCCGAAAAAGCAAAACCAATTTTAGATAAACTTAAGCACTTTGACATCAAGCTCTTTATTGTTTCTCAAGCTTCGCTTGATAAAGCATTGGGTATTTATCAAAACTTATCCAAGCCAGAACAAAAATCAGAAATTGAGATTAATGTTCAAGATTTAAAAAAGTTTCAAGGCCAGATTAAAAATATAATTGATCTTCAAGAGAGAATCAAAGAAGTTCCGACTACCGAAATAATTAATATTATTTTAGCCGGCGCCTTGCAAAGCAAAGCAACCGATATTCACATAGAACCAAGCGAAAGCGCTTTGCGTTTGCGTTATCGGATTGACGGCCTTTTAACTGATATTGCTTTTTTAAATAAGCAGGCTTATGAACCGATTATTTCTAGAGTCAAATTGCTTTCTAAATTAAAATTAAATATTATCAATATTCCGCAAAATGGCAGTTTTGGAGTTAAAGAAAATAGCAATGAAATTGATATCCGCGTTTCAACGCTGCCGGGCCTCTTGGGAGAAAGTATTGTTTTGAGAATGTTAAACCCCCGAATTGTTATGCTTGATTTAGAGCAGTTGGGCTTAGAAAAAGATCATCTTGAAAAAATTAAAAAAGCTGTTAGGAAACCCAATGGTATGATTTTGAATACCGGGCCCACCGGCTGCGGTAAAACAACAACGCTTTATGCCTGTTTAATGGAAATTCATGAACCAGGCATTAAGATTATTACTCTTGAAGACCCAATTGAGTATAAACTAACAGGCATCACTCAAACGCAGATTGACGAAAGAAAAGGCTATACTTTCGCAATTGGCTTAAAAAACAGCTTGCGCCAAGATCCTGATGTTATTTTGGTTGGCGAGATCAGAGATACAGAAACCGCTGGTACTGCTTTAAACGCCGCTTTAACAGGCCATATTGTTTTATCCACTCTGCATACCAATAATGCTTTCGGCGCTATTCCGAGGTTGATTGATATGGGCATTAAGCCGTTTGTTATTGGCCCGGCGATTAATTTGATTATTGCCCAAAGATTGGTAAGAAAAACTGGCGGAGGCAGAATTGGCATTTTTGAATTATTTGAGATTGATGAAGAAATAGAAAAACTGATTTTATCTTCGCCGCCGGCTTATAAAATCAAAGACTTAGCTATAAAAAAGGGCATGCGGACAATGTACGAAGACGCTATGCTTAAGGTTAAAAAAGGAATTATAACAAAAAAAGAAGTAGAAAGGGTTACTGCCCAATAATCTGCAGACAACTTGTCGCGCTTAGACCTTGGGAAATCTAAGAAAAAATTGCCCTGAGGAGCATTCCAGCCGGAGCCAAATTGTCCATTAACTAAGAAGCAATTTCTCAAGCTGCCTGCAGGCTAATAGGCACTAGACTTAATCACATATTACGAGCGAAGCGAGTAAAAAGGTTCTCGCGAAGCGAGGTTCTTATAATAACAAATTAATTGAGTTTTGTCAAGTATGTCTGGTCACTCAAAATGGTCCAATATAAAATACCGCAAAGAGCGGGTTGATTCGCAAAAAAGCAAAATTTTTTCAAAGCTGGCCAAAGTGATTGCTCTGGCCGCCCGTTCTGGTTCTGAAGCTAATCTAAACGAGGCAGTTGAAAAAGCCAAACAAGCCAATATGCCGAAAATTAATATTGAGCGGGCAATCAAAAAACAGGAAAAATCAGCCAATCTTGAAGAAATAACTTACCAAGCAATTGCGCTTTTTGGTGTTGGTTTACTTATTGAAGCAATTACTGATAATAAAAATCGCACTTTAGCAGAAATTAAATCAATTCTCAAGAAACACAATGCTCAACTGGGCAATGTCCAATGGATGTTTGAAACTAAAGATAAACCCAAATATCCACTCGACCTTGAACCTCAACAACGTGCTCAACTCGAGAAGCTTTTTGACGAGCTTGATGAGCAAGAAGATGTCCATGAGATTTATAGTAATTTGGCTTAATTCTTGACTTTTCCCTAAAAGTTATCCACAATACTTTTTGTTGGTTTATTGTTATAATTATTTGGAAGAAGGGGGTAAGTATGAAAGAAAAAATCAACAAAATTAAAAAAGTAGGAAATTGGGTTTCCGCTGTTTTGTTGGGCAATACTCGTGAATTGATTGCGAGAATTGATGAACGAACAAGTTTAATGATAAACGACTTGAAAGATATTAAACCAAAAGTAGATGATATGTTTCCTAAAGTTGATATTCTTTGGAAAGATAGAATTGCACCTGCTCGTTCTCCTCGTCAACTTAATGAGCGTGGAAAATCAATACTTGAAAAAAGCGGAATAAAGAAAATTGTTGATAATAAAAAAGAAACTCTTTTAAAAATTGTAAAAGAAAAAGGTGCCACCAATCCCTATGATGCAGAGGCAATCATTTTATCTGTTATGGCGGATTTACCCAATTATTGTCCTGATGTTGTTGAAAAATTAAAAACAGAAGCATTCAATTCCGGAGCAAGCATGGGTGATGTTCTTCTAGTAGGTGCTATTCATTTGAGAAATCTTATCTTTCCTGATTTAGGATTTAGTGTTGAGGAATTAGATAAACCAAAATCTTAAAACCTTGACAACATCGCCGAGGGAACATTGCTTTCCTCGGCATTTTTTGTTAATATAAATTTATGACAATCATCGGCATAGACCCTGGCACAGCCTGCACTGGCTGGGGCATAATCAAAAAAAAGCAGTTAATAGACTGCGGCTTAATCAAAACCAAGCCAAGTCAAGAAACAGGCCACAGATTAACTATCATTCACAAAGAACTGTTTGACATTTTGAAAAAATACCAGCCGGATCAGGCGGCTGTTGAAACTATTTATTTTTTCAAAAATCCAAAAAGCGTCTTGAAAGTAAGCCAAGCGCTTGGTATAATATTTTATACTCTAAATAAAGCCGAAATTTCGGTTAAAGAATATACGCCGTTGCAGGTTAAGCACAATTTATCCGGTTACGGCCGAACAGATAAAACCGAAATCCAAAAATTAGTTAAAAAATACTTAAAATTAAAAAAATTGCCAAAACCCAAACACGCGTCTGATGCTTTGGCAATTGCTATCTGCCATCAATGTTCAGCTTAATTAGCTATATAGTCCAAAAAGGCGTGCCTCAAGAAACCATAGTTTTAATCTTGATGCTGCCAATAATTGCTACGGTCATTGCTTTTGTCCGCCAAATTATAGGCTGGAAAGCTTTTGGTATTTACACGCCCCTTATTTGTGTTTTTGCTTTTTGGGCAATTGGCTTGAAATACGGCTTGATTGTTTTTGCCGTTGTTCTTTTGGTCGGTATTCTCCTGCGTTTTTTAGTTAAGCGCTTGCGCCTTCTTTATTTGCCGCGCATTGCCATTGTTTTGACAGGAGTTGCTTTGTCGATTTTTGCGCTTTTATTTATCGTTGCGGCTATTGGGAAAAATAACCTGCTTAAAACTTCTATTTTCCCAATCATCATCATCATCAGTCTTTTAGAAGAATTTATAGGCGTGCAGACGAAAAAAGGATTTAAACAAGCGGTTATTGTGTCGTTGGAAACAGTTTTTCTTTCTATTATTTGTTATTATTTAATTATTTGGCCCTGGCTGCAAAATATTTTATTAAATTACCCTTGGCTCGTGCTTTTAACTGTAGTTTTCAATATTGCCCTGGGAAAATGGATTGGTTTGCGCTTAAGCGAATATTTTAGATTCAGCCAGGTCATCAAACATGTTGAGCTTTCTAAAAAAAAGTAGAAACATTTTGGGAATAAATGCCCGCAATCTTTCTTATATTAGACCTTCTAATCCCCAAAGGTCTGTTCAGTTAGCTGATAATAAATTAAAAACCAAAAAAATCTTGAAGCAATCGGGCATACCGGTCGCTTCTACTTTTGGCATTATCCGCAATCATAAAGATTTAGAAAATTTTAATTGGAGCAAGCTGCCGGATAGTTTTGCCCTAAAGCCTAATCGCGGCGTTGGCGGCGAAGGCATTTTGGTGATTTACGGCCGTAAAAAAAACAACAATTGGGTCAAAGCAGATCGCAGCGAAGTTTCTATTAAGGATCTGCAAAATCATATTAATAATATTTTAGACGGCAATTTTTCTCTTTTCAATATTCCCGATGTTGCTTTTTTTGAAGAAAGAGTAAAAATTTTCAAGCTGTTTAAACCATATTCTTATCGGGGTATTCCAGATATCCGCATTATTGTTTATAACAAAGTCCCAATAATGGCTATGCTTAGAATCCCAACTAAAGAATCAGGCGGTAAAGCCAATCTTCATCAGGGCGGTATTGGCGCTGGCATTGATATGTCGTCCGGTATTACAACAACAGCAATTTTGGGCAAAAAGAAAATTATTGAATATGTGCCCGGAACTCGCTTGCTTATTTCCGGGATTCAAATTCCTTATTGGACTGATATTCTTAAACTGGCTGTTAAATCGCAAATAGTCAGCGGCTTGGGTTATCTTGGCGCTGATATTGCTATTGATCGCGAAAAAGGTCCGATTTTCTTTGAGCTGAACGCTCGACCCGGGCTTTCTATTCAAATTGCTAATATGGCTACTTTGAAAGACAGATTAGAAAGAATTAAGGGGCTGGGGATTAAAACAATTAAAAGAGGCGTGCGCATTGCTCAAGATTTGTTTGGCGGTGAAATCGAGGAAGAAGTAGAAGAAACAACTGGCAAAAAAATTATTGGCATTAACGAAGAAGTTGAAATAATTGATAAACAGGGTTTGTGCCATAAAATTTTGGCTAAAATCGACACTGGCGCTTTTAGAACAACAATCTGCCAAAGCCTGACTGAACAATTTGGCATTGGAAAAAATATTGGCTGCAAAGAAGTGAGAAGCGCTTTAGGCACCGAAAAAAGACCGATTATTGAATTTTCTTTTATCTTAGATCGGTATCCGGTAAGCACGCAGGCTTTTGTGGCTGACAGAGAAGAGCTGAAATACGATATGATTATCGGCCGCCGCGACTTAAAACGTTTTTTGGTTGATCCGGATAAAAAAGTTTTTATGACCCAAGAAACCAAGCAGAAGCATGAACTAAAAACTCTTAAGAAAAGCTTGAAAAAAAAGCTGAAATTAAGAAATGTTTACAAAATTATTAAGAAGTGATATCTTGAGTATTATGAAAGAGAAAAAATTTGAAGAAATTAAACCAGGCCCGCCTGCATCAGCTATGCTGAAAGCATTGCGGGCAGGCCAGATTGTCCGAGTTTATTGGAAAATCCCTGCCTCGCCTGCCTCGCCGGCAGGCGGGCCGGCAGGCGGGAAAGAAAAAGACAAAGAGCGCATTCAGGTTTTCGAGGGCTTGGTTATTGCCAGAAAGCATGGTTCAGAGCCAGGCGCAACAATAACTGTCCGGCGAGACAAGGGCGGTTTTGGCGTTGAAAGAATTTTCCCAATTCACTCGCCCTTGATTGATAAAATTGAAATAATTAAGCAGACTAAAGTTAGAAGAGCTAAGCTCTACTATACTAGAAAGAGAAAAAAATAAGCGGATATGGCGGAATTGGCATACGCGATAGCTTGAGGAGCTATGCCCTTTGGGCGTGTGGGTTCGAGTCCCACTATCCGCACCAGCAAAAAATTTTAATCATAAAATGTTAAAAATCATAATAGAATACACTTTGCCGGTTGTTATTACCTCTTTTGGTGTTTTCTTTTGGCTATGGTCGCGTGGCGGCAAATGGCGCGTAGTCAGACCAAAAAAAATTGATGAAATGGAACAAATTTTTAATGCTCCAATGGCCACTCCGCTTTTGTCGTTGACTAGTGTAGTGCTAACCATATACGGACTTTACAGTGCATATAAGATAGATTGGTTTGCTTTGTTTATAACTTTCTTTTTGGCTATAAATTTAGGTTACATTATCTGGAAACTAATAAATAAATTTAAAATTCTTGATTTCAATAATAAGGAATAAAAAAAATAAATAAAATGATAAAACCTATTAATATTACACCACTAAATACTACAAAAGAGTTAGCTTTCAAATGTGAAAAATGTAAATTACATGGTGTTATGCATCTGGAAAATTCGATTATTAATACTGACAATGAAGCAAATCCTTTATCGCCATTAGATTTTGATTGTCCACAGTGCGGAGAAAAATTATAGTTTGTCGCCAAAGAAAAACTTGTCATGATATAAACTTATGCAAAAAAATATTCCACTAGTACAACTAGCCACTACCCTAAAACGACAAGCTGAAACAGAAAAGATTGGACGGATTCTCGTTGGAGCCGTGGTAATGCTGAACAACAAAATTCTTCTCGTCCGCCGTTCAAAAGACGATGACTTTTTGCCTGAGTACATGGAAATACCGGGCGGTAAACTAAAAAGAGGAGAAGATATTTTAAGCGGCATGCATCGAGAACTCTACGAAGAAACTAGGTTAAAAGCAGTGACAGTACAAAACTATGTTGGATCTTTTGACGCTGTATCACCCGATGGCAAAAGCGCACGACAATTCAATTTTCTTATAGAGCCGATAAACGGCGAGATCGTGCTTTCAATAGAACATTCTCAATATCTGTGGTGGAATATAGAAAATATAAAAGATTTAAACTCAATGCAAATGATTAAAACAATGAAAACCATACTTCAAGAAGCTGTCGAACAAATAAAAAAACTCAGCTGGCCATCCGGCTAAGCTGAGCTGATATTTTAAATTAACGCTCTACTACTCAAGTCATTCAAGACCTGGGTGGAACACGGCTTGATCGTACATGCGGAGAGCGTTTTCAATGTATGTGGGAAGTCGTTGCGAATCTATAAGCGTTGTATCGATGCAAAGATCCCCCCGAAGCAGACAATACTGCAAATGTGCATCCGCCGTGAGCCGCAGAGCCATGAGAGCCGAACTGCATGGGTAATACTTGCATCCTTTGCAAATTGATCCATACCATGCCCCTGCATGATGGTCCTTAGTGATCACCTCCATGCCCGATTTCATCATAAAACCGAACATAGGATTACCCAATCCTCCCGATTGTCGAAAGCGTCGCTCTTTAATTGCTCGTTTTCGGAGACCCTCCGCAACATTCTGGAGTGGCAGGTAAAGCTCGCGGAGTGAGCTAAACCCCAAGAGACGCATGCGTCGGGCAAAACTCTCCGTGCCGTCTTCAATGTCGGTCATGAGATCAAGAAGTTTAACGACCTTCACGCCAACAGACTCACAGAATGTAATAATCCTGTCAATCTCGTGGTCGTTCACCTGTGCAAGCACCACCATATTCACCTTGCATGGCAATCCGACACCGATGCACATTGCGAGCGCGTCCAAGATTTCGGCGAGATCATTCACGCCCGTGATCTTTCGATGGAGATCGGGATCAAGCGTATCGATGCTTATGTTTAGCATATCCGTACCGGCATGGACGAGAGCTTCAGCTGATTCAGCAATTCTCGGATGGCGCGAAATTACCTCGACGCGACATTTTGTTTCTGTCTTGAGCCGCCCAACGCATTCTGCAAGTGGCAACCAAAGCGCTGGATCTCCGCCTGTGAGTTTGATATATGAAATGCCGAAACCTTCACAGATCTTGGCTATAGTAAGCACAGTTTTAATGTCGAGTTCGACCCCTGGTAATGTTTCAACCGCCTCGCCTGATGGGCGACAGAAGAAGCAGGCTCGTCCACATCGGGAATTCACCGTAACCCGCAATTCGGGCAATCTTGAAAACATCGTTCCACACATAACTTCCTCCTTTTGGTTCTTTTTTAATTCAGAATCCAGAATGCTAACTATGCATTCTGCTACTGACTGAATAATAGCATTATAATTGCGTATTTGCAAGTCTGCGTTAACAATACATCTACATAATAACCCTCTTGTTTGATCTTGGAGCGGCGAAGGGGACTCGAACCCCCAATCTCTTGCTTGGGAAGCAAGCGTTCTGCCAATTGAACTATCACCGCTTGTTTAGTTTTCAGTTATTAGTTATTAGTTTTCAGTAATTGATTTAACTGTATACTTGTAAACTGATTACTGATAACTAACTAAATAATACCACCATTTCAAAATATTGGGAAGATTTTCTCTTGAGGAATTCTGTCCTTTTGTTATGAGCTCATTTTCTTCAATCATAATAACTTTTTCCCCTTGCTTTTGCATTTTAAATTTTTCTCTTGCCCGCCGCTCCAAATAAACATCAGTTGCCAAATATTCTTTTAAGCCAGTTAGTTTTTTATTTAATTCACGCTCTTCTTGTGTTTCTTTTTTTAGTAAATTTACTTCTTCTTGATTGCTTTTTTGATAAGTTCGCCAATTAATATAAACTAACAAAATAACTAACCCTAGAGCAAAAATCAGATAAGTTTTTGATTTAAGAAAGCCGAATTTCATAATTTTTTTAATTTTATTTTAATTAAATTGCACAAAACAAGCATTTCTTTAATTCGCATTAAAACACAAGCTAAAGCATAAACTATAAGTCCAATAATAGCTGCGATTAATCCTTGAGTAGTAATGCCAAGATATGTTCTCATATTAACAAACAAAGCCATTAAATTAAGCATTCCATAAACAGCCAATCCAGCAAAAAGCGAAGCTAAAACAATCTTCAAAACTGCTTTTAACAAAATTAAGTCATCTAAATAACTAATCTTAGTCTTAAAATGCAGAACAATATAAAGCAAGAGAGCAGTTGCGATATTAGCCAAAGAAAAAGCCAGAGCAAGGCCTGCCACACCTAATTTTTGGCTCAAAATCATGCAGCCAATAATATTAATTCCAGCTCCAACAAGGCCAACAATAAACGGTGTTTTGGTATTTTCTAAAGCATAAAAAGCCCGAATAAATAAGAGAATTGCTGCTTGAGCAAATATGCCAATGGCAAAAAATTGCAGGCAATTAATGGTTAAGCGTGTTGCTGTCCAGTCAAAAGCTCCCTGACCAAGAATAACCCGAACTATCTGGGCTCTTAAAATAATTATAAAAACCGAAGCTGGAACAAGAAAGAAAAGAATCTGACGCAGAGTATTAATCAAGCTGTGAACAAATTGCTTGGTTTTGTTTCGCGATAAAAAATCAGCTAAAGTCGGAAAAGCAGCCATAGCAAAAGAAAGACCAAAAATATCAACCGGGAAGCTTTGTAAAAGATCAGCATAATCAAAAGCTGATAATCTGCCCTTACCCAGTGTTGAAGCAATAATAGTGATAACAAAAATATTGATTTGAGAAACGAGCAGAGCCAAAACACGCGGCGGGGCTAATTTAATCACTCTTTTCAATCCTGGATCATGCCAATTAAAAAGCGGCTGCCAGCGAAAGCCGGCAGAAATTACCGGCGGCAGCTGAATAATCATCTGCAGAAAAGCGCCAAGAATAACGCCATAGATTACGCCATAAATACCCCAAGTCTGCTGGAAAAATAAAAGGCCGGAAATTATACCGATATTATAAAGCAAAGGAGCTAAAGCGACAATTAAAAAGCGCTTAAAAGACTGCAAAATACCCGAAAAAATACTGCTTAAAGCCAGAAAAATCGGCTGGAGCAAAAGAAGCCGCGTCAGGTTGATTATCAAAGCTGTTTTTTCCGGGCTAAAACCAGGCACGATTAAAGGTACAAGCCATGGCGCAACTAAAATAAGAACAACGCTTAAAAAGAGAATGCTTGACATAATAATATTCAAAATATTGCTAGCCAAGCACCAGATTTGTTTTTCGTTTTTATTTAAATAATCAGTAAATACCGGAATTAGACCGGCTGAAAGCGTGCCGGTGATTAAAAGCAAAAATAAAAAATCCGGCAGACGAAAAGCGGCTACATAAACATCATAAATATCGCCGGCTCCGAAAAAATAAGCAAAAAGGTGAATTTTAATTAAGCCTAAAAGCCGGCTGGCTAAAGTAGCAACGGCTAAAATCACTGCGGCCGCGGTGATTGTCTTTGATTTAGAATTAAGAATGTGTTTCAGCCTGCCCATAATTCATCATCATAAACTAGATATCCCCAGCTGTCTAGCTGGGGATAAATTTTGCCCAAGCAAACCTGTAAGCCGGATTCTGTCATTTAAGATAGCCATCTGTCTATGCGTCCTACCAAAATTTGGACTTGCACCGAGCAGGGTTTACCGCACCGATCCTCGCGGATCTGTCGTGTGTGCGCTTTTACCGCACATTTTCAACTTTGCCTGCCGACCTTTAGAGTCGGCATAGGCCGTGTGTTTTCTGTGGCACTTTCCCTCGGATTGCTCCGGGTCAGCTTGCGCTGACTGCCCTTTTTGATGGTGTCCGGACTTTCCTCCCCGCCCTGGGCGGGGCGGCTATCCAGTTTACTTGAGCATAATTATTATATTATGCTCTTGCCTTCTTGTCAATTCTTGTTGTATATAATATAATAAATTAACGCTGGGATAGTTCAGCGGTAGAACGCTTCCATGGTAAGGAAGAAGTCGTGAGTTCGAGTCTCACTCCCAGCTCATGGCTAAAAAAAAGAAACAGAAACTATTAAGAGTTAAGTGCACTAAGTGCAAAAGAATTAATTATTATGCCTGGCGCGAGCGAGGCATTAAAGAGTATAAAAAGTTCTGCAAATGGTGCCGAGCCCATACTCTTCACAAGGAGAGCAAATGATTTTTAGGTGTGTGGTTAAGTGGCATAACAAAGGTCTCCAAAACCTTAGTCGAGAGTTCGATTCTCTCCACACCTGCCATCTGCAATTTTTCGCCGTTTTTCAATCAATTCAAAGGGATATTTTGGCTTAATTACTACATTTTTCCCCTCTGCAACAAGGTTCGAGGTTGTTACTTTGACCAAATCCCTTCTTTGGTCTTCTGATGCCAATTTATAGCTTAAATAAGCGTTATTTGCCAGTTCGAGGAATTTTTCTATCTTTCCCATAGTTTTGTTCTCACTAACCTTAAGATTTGCTATTTGTTCCTGAATTTCCTTCTCTTCAAGGATAAGTTCGCTTCGTTTATCAGAATAGGTTTGCTGGTCAAAAACACCCTCAATATAGGCATCGGCTAATTTTGATAGCCGCTTTTTTATTTTTCCTAATCTCAGATTTAGTATAGCAGATTCCCTCTCTTTAAAATCTGTAATGTTTAAAAAAGATTGTTTAATCCATTCTCGGAAGAATTGATTCTCTTGTTTATTGAATGCAAGCCGCTTCAAGAAATCTGTAAAAGCCTTCTCAATTATTTCTTCTCTGATGGATGCAGAGGATGTGGAAGCATCTGTGGAGTTGAAGGGTGCAGAATATGTGAAGGTAAGGAGCTTTGTTTTAGATGCAAAGGAGGTCATGCTATGTTCACCGAAGGAAGGCAAGCCACTTTTTTTGGAATAGCTCCTCCGAAAGTTTCTTTCAAAGAGTGGAAGGTGCGAGAGGGAAATAGATTGTATAGCGTAGGCGCAAAACAGCTTGGTGACACCGAGCTGCTTACTCACCTGGTTCGCGACCAGAATATTGCCGAAGCGTTAATGCGACATTTTGGTTCACTGGAAAGTGTGGCTTGTGCCTCAATTGATGAACTGAAGCAAATTGATGGCATTGGTAGTGCTACTGCTGAAGTGATAGTCACGGCTCTAGAATTTGGTCGCCGGGCTTTAAGAAAGCGTGATTTTGGCAAAGTAAGCAGCCCTCAAAGCGTTGATGATTTACTCAGAGATGAAATGAAGATGTTATCTCAAGAAGAAATGCGGGTACTCATTCTGGATAATCAGAACCATATTAAAAAGATTGAAACGGTCTTTGTTGGAACGCTTGACAATATTACTGTCCACCAGCGTGAGATATTTAAGTCTGCGATTAGAGCAAGCGCAAAAAGTATCATCCTTGTTCACAACCACCCATCAGGCAATCCCAACCCCAGCGCTGAAGACCGCTATATGACCAAAGAGTTAGTTGAGGCTGGGAAGCTCATTGGGATTTCCGTTGTTGACCATATAATTATCACGGACGGACGATATTATTCTTTCAAAGAAGAAGGAGAGCTTTAGATGGATAAACAAACGAACGATGCTCTAAGAGCATCTATTCCGCAAATCTCTGTGGAAAATCGTCTCCTGATTACCAGAGGCGTAATGGAGCTAAGCACTAAAGATGTTCACGAAATCCTCATGAAAGTAAAAAACTTTGATGACTTCAATGAGGAAAATGACCCTTGGAAAGAACATGACTTTGGTTCTTTTGACTACAAAGGGAAAGAGATTTTCTGGAAGATTGACGACTATGAAGGGATGGAAGGTTATAATCTTATCCTGACCATTATGCTGGCAGAGGAGTACTAATGCTTAGACTAAGGATGAGAACTGTACTTTTATTGCCACAAGATTATTAAGACTAGGGAAGGTGAGGAGATGAACGAAACACTGGCGATTTGCTGCACAAAGATGCAGAAAGCAATACGAAAACAATGGATTAAAATTTATCCATACCCGCGCACAAACATCATCGCGTTTATGATAGATTCCATTGTTCTAATCTATTGTCCCTTCTGCGGAGAGTATCTACCCGAAACCAGCGTTAGGCAATACGACAGCGATGTTGCCTTTGATGTAATAGTACCTTAAAAATCTAAATTGTTCTTTAAACCAAACAAGTGGTGAACCTGTCCCAATTTACGGGACGGCATTCACCCAATAATTTTAAGCACCAGCGGAATCAATAACCCGTCTGGTGCTTTTTCTCTGTACCAAGTTCATTTAATTCTGTTTGCCAAAAGAGATATTATCAGTTAAACTAAAAGTAGTTCTTTAACAGACCACAAAGAGCTAATCAAAATTTAACAAGGAGGTTGAGGTTTCAATGCCAGCACCAAACAGAATTTACTTTGCTCAAATAGCACATGGGGCTTGGCAAGATTGGGTGGAGGTAATCAACTTGGGCAATAGACAGGCAGACATTACAGCTACAACAAGAGATCAGATTGGGAAAGCAACCTGGTCTGGTACAAAATCGGTCAGTCCCTATCAGTGTTGGTGTATTCCCGTGGAGGGTGTCGCTGATAAAGAGGGTGATGTCTCCTTAAAGGTTATAAGCGACCAACCTATCGTGGGCGAGAGACATTGCCATCTGGGCACACAAGTTCTTGATTTTCCTGGTGCCGCTTTTGAATTAAGTTCCATCGGGACAAGATTGTTCTTTGCCGAGATCGCTTCATATATCGGTGATTGGATAAGGTTTCTAAATGTAGGGGAGTCTGAAGCAGTAATAAGTGTAATAGCGCATGACCGCGAAACCGGTAGAATAGTAAACCAGTTTCAAGGAACAGCAAGTCCCCTGGGATTCTGGACAATAACAGACGCTCAAATTGGAGAAGTCACTGGAACTCTGGAGGTAATAAGTACTCAGCCGATTGTCGGTGAAAGACACTCCCATTATAGCGGCGGTGGGAGCGCCGTAGGACAACTTGGTCAGGTGGCTGATGGAATATACCCTCCTCCCAAAAGAATATATTTTAGTCAGATAGCGCCAGGCGAATGGGGCGATTGGATAACAACCACTAACTTCAGCAGACAACAGGCAAAACTGACTGCTATACTGAGAGACCAATCAGGAAACGTCGCTTGGTCGGATGAAAAAACACTCGGGCCGTATCAGTGCTGGATGCCTTCCGTGGATAAAGCCACTACCAAGGATGTGTCTTTGCAGATAGAAAGCGACCAATTTGTTCTTGGCGAGAGACATTGCCATCTCGGTAGCCAAGTCTTGAGTTTTCCCGGCGCCGCGCATGAATTAGGCACTGTTGGGACAAGGTTATTTTTCCCAGAAATCTATTCAGGGGCTTATGACTGGTTCAGATTTCTGAATTTGGGTGAAGCAGATGCTTTAATCAACATTGTGGTCCGAGACCGTAATGGCCAAATATTAAAACAATTTCAAGGCAGGGCAAGACCTTTGGGTTTCTGGACAGTAGGCGACTCTGCGATAGAATCTGCTACTGGAACTCTGGAGGTAATGAGCACTCAACCAATTGTCGGTGAAAGGCACATGCACTATCAAGGATGGAAAACAGCCATAAGCCAACTCGGTCAAGTAATCGATTGAAAAAGTGGTGAACCCGCTAACTTATTAGCGGCATTCACCCTTTATAACTTCAAGCACCAACGGAATCAACAAACGTCTGGTGCTTTTTTCTTTGCCCAAAGCTAAAATTTTGGGGATAACAAGAAAATCGAAGAAAACGAAAAAAAGCTTGACAACTTAATGAATTGGTTTAAAATCTAAAGTAGGCCCTGTTAGAAATCGGAGATTTTCTAAGCGGTGCTAACAAGCGCAAAAAGTACCTTTAAAACAAAATAAGGTGCTGAAAATTCTGAATGGAGGTATCATCTATGCGATACGCCAAAATACTGGCTTTGTTCTTATCGCTTATAACAATAGGTGTTTTGAATATACAAAGCCAGGATAATGTCAAAACCCAAAAATTAACGAAGATTCGTCCAAAGGACGGCATGAAAATGGTCTATATCCCAGCAGGGAAGTTCATGATGGGCACAAGCGACGCACAGATTCAGGAAATGTTGCGTGAAAATCCGAATTGGAAACGAGAGTGGTTTAAGGACGAAAAGCCAGTCCATGAAGTTTACACGGATGCTTTCTACATGGACGAACACGAGGTTACCAATGCACAATACAGGAAGTTCGTGGAAGCGACTGGACACCGCGAACCAGAGGGAGATAGCTATGTCAATGGGAAGAATCAACTGTTCAAACCGTGGCAGGACCAGAATTTCAATAATCCAAATCAGCCTGTCGTCTGCGTCAGTTATGAGGATGCCAAGGCCTATGCGGAGTGGGTTGGCGCCAATCTGCCAACCGAAGCGCAATGGGAAAAGGCGGCGCGGGGCGGATTGGTTGGCAAAAAGTTCCCCTGGGGAGATGAGTTCCCACCGAGAGAGTTGGTTGGAAATTTTGCTGACGAAGGCGCGAAGAAAGTGTTTCCTAATGGGCCAATTATCACTGGCTATGACGATGGATATGCCTATACCGCACCCGTTGGCAAGTTCGCGCCGAATAGTTATGGGTTGTATGATATGGTGGGAAATGTTTCGGAATGGTGCCTGGACGCTTATGAGTCAGACTATTACGGCAGAAGTCTGGAACGTAATCCTGTTAATAATAATTTCACAAATGTTAATCTCCGCCTTGTGCTGCGCGGTGGGGCGTGGTGGGACTACGACGGCTTCGGCAAGTTGCGCTGTGCGGATCGCGTCTGCTGCGGGCCGGCGGGCGTGTACCCCGCCTTCGGTTTTCGTTGTTGTTCCCTCTGAGGACTAACCCTTTTACGCGTTTTGGGTTGCGCAAAAAAGTGGTGAACCCGTCCCAAAAATCATGACGGCACTCACCAAAAAACACCCAAGCACCAGCAAAAAAGTTGGTGCTTTTTTCTTGACTTATATTTCAAACCTCCAACTCCAAAACTTACCATTATCGCCAATAATCACAAAATCAATAAAATCCAACTTCATTATCTTTGATTGTTCCTTGAGTTCCTTGATAATTTCAAGGTCATCTTTTGAAGATGTTGGGTCGCCTGAAGGGTGATTATGAATCAAGATAAAGCCCGTTGAGTTAGTAAGCAAAACTCCCTTAAAAACATCTCTGCTTGATACTAAAGCCAAGTCAACTCCGCCAATGCTCAAAATTTCAAAGCAGTTTATTTGCATTCTGGCGTTAAAGTGAATGGAGACAACTTTTTCTTTATCCTCTTTGGATAAGTCCTTAAACAATCCCACCAGCTCTTGTGTGTTTTTAATCTGTCCTTGCAAGGGATTTTTAATCTTGCTGTGAACATACTTTATTTTTAGCTCTTTTAGGTAGTTCATTGGTTTCATAATAGCATAAAAGAGATGCATGTCAAATCTATATCCGTCGCCTTGACACCCGCTAAAGTTCATCTTATAATAAAATCAAACATTAACTTATATTTATGCAACAAACCACACCAAGACAATATCAATCAGAAAAATTTATTCCATTGCCATCAGATATTTGGAAAACCTTGATGGGTGTTTGGAGGGATGAAACAGTGGCAAAGCAAGAAGTTGCCCAAGCTGTTGTTTTAGAATTGTTAAGAGAAGGGAAAATAACATCGGGTAAAGCTGCTGGACTTCTTGGTATGTCGCGATGGGATTTTATGGAGTTAATGTCCAAAGAGGATATACCAATGGCTAATTTTGATTCTGATGAGTTAAAGGAACAGATGAGAGACTTTAAAAAATTAAGAGAATAACTTAATGGCCACTAAACCGCCAATTGTCGCTGATAGCAGTCCTCTTATTTCAGCAGCCCGTGCTCACAGACTTTGTTTAGTTAGAAAAGTCTATCGTACGCTAATCTTGCCAGAAGCAGTTTATAATGAGATTGTTATTCAAGGCAGAAGCAAACCCGGAGCATCAGAGATTAAGAAAGCTAAAAATGAGTGGATTCAAGTCATGACTGTTCAAAACAGGCAAGCTGTCCAAAATTTACAAGTTAAATTCGGCATCGGTGAAAGCGAAGCAATTGTTTTAGCAGAGGAACTAAAAACAACACTTTTAGCTGACGAGGCCGCTGTTATTTTAGAAGCCCGCAGAAGAGGCATTCCACTCACCAGCACAATAATGATGTTGTTTGAAGCAAAAACAAAAGGCTTTACACCAAGTATCAAAAAAGAATTAGATAAATTTATCAAAGCTGGATTTCGCATTGATGAAGAATTGTATCAGAATGCCTTACGCCAAGCTGGTGAGTGTGAGCTATAAGTTCCTTTTTTAATGAAACAAGAACTGGGGCAAGCGGTAAAACCAAGGTAATTTTTATTTTCCCAAACCTCATTTTTTTCTTTACTTTTCCTTCCTTTTTATGATATAATGATCTTGAGTTTAAGATTTTAACTATTTTCTGAAACTCAACTGAAAAGGTGAGTATTAAAGCGGAAAATCGAAGGTTGGTAAATCAAAAATAAGGATAGGAGGTTGAAGAGACAACAGTAAATAACACTGATGTAGACTGCTTTTTTAGAGCAGTTTTTAAGTTTAATTAAAAATTGAAACTCGCAATCCAAAATGCCCGAGAATAAAATCAAATATCTCTCCAAAGATGAAGTAGAACGCTTTTTCGAGGCAATCAAAAATCCTCGCGATCAAGCAGTGTTTGCTTTGATTTATTACTACGGCTTGCGGGTTTCAGAAGCAACTTTGATTACTCTGGATGATATTGATTGGTGCAAAGAGAAAATCTATATCCGTCGAGTAAAAAACGGCATTAGCGGCGAAAAACCGTTGTCGCCAAGAATCAAAGAAATACTAACTGATTATCTGGCAATTAGACAACCAACAGGAAAAGCTCTATTTACCGGCAGGCAAGGCAATCTCTCTTGTGCCAGAATTGCCCAACTTTTCAAAGAGTATGCCAAAGAAGCTGGATTTCCTTCTTGCTATAGCGTCCATTCTCTTAGGCACTCAATTGCCACTCACCTTTTGGCATCTGGCGAAGGCATTGAGTTTGTCAAAGACCATCTTGGCCATGTCAATATCCAGTCAACAATGATTTATGCCCAGCTAACAGACAAGAAACGGGAGGAAGTTTTCAAGAGAATGGAGGAAAGTGAGGAAGTGGCGAGGTTTTAAAGCCGTCAGATTTTTCCTTTACACATGGGCAAGATTCTGTTAAAGTAAAGAAAAAGCGGAAGGGAGGTGAAATAAATTGTGAACAAAAAATGGATAATTAGTTTGATAGGAGGGATTTTGGTTGTGTTGGTGAGTGTTTTGGTGTTTGTAGGGTGTCAAGAATTTATCGCAGAGGAGCAAAGGAAAGCAGTCAATCAAATACCAATAGCAATAGCGAGGATAGCGGCTGAAGACCAAATTTTGAAACAAGCTCAATTATTGAAATGGGATGGATCTCAAATTTCTACCAAGAGACCAATAACCTTTTATGATTTTAAAGGAATGCCATTTGGCTATATGTTTGAGGTAGTTAAAAACGGAGAATATGCAGGTTATGTAACTATTAGTGCGAGAATAGACTTTTTCCCTCTTTTAGAGTCTTCAAGTGCTCCGATGCCTGTAGAAAATTTAAAACAATGTGAAAATATTGCCATTAAAGAACTTGGAGGACCCGTAGGCGAGCCGACACTAATGTACTTGAGAATGGGTGATTATCTTGCACGGTTTACATCAAAATCCGGAGAGAAAAGTATTGTTATAAGTCTAACTTCGAAAATGATAGTTCCAGAAGAGGAACTTGAGTATAGACAGACGGCTTTAGAAAAGAAAGCTAAGGAAATACAATCAGATGCAGAAGCAGCCTGGAGTAAGTATATATCTCGCTAGCAATGAATGACACAATTGTACTGATAATTGAAAGATGAAATAATCGGGAATAACGGAGGCAAAAAATGAGATGCGGGAATTCTAGTAAGGTATTTCTTCTAGTATTATTGATTTTCTTGCTTCTTTTCGTAAAGAGTGAAGTATATTCAGAGCCTCAAGTTGTGCCCATCGAAGCAGCTAGAAAAGCAGCGATATACGAGGCTTCCACAGTAGAAACATTATTTGAGGAATGGAAGGGAGCTACCATTCCTTCTAAAAATCCAGTAATCTTCTACGATCTTACAGACACGCCTTTTGCTTATATTTTTGAAGTTGTTAAGTATAAGACATATGAAGGATATATCACCATAAGTGCGAGAAAGGATTTTTATCCTCTCTTGGATGCCTCAACTGGCCCAATACCTACTGAGCATTTAGAAGATGCCAGAAGAATTGCTGATAAATTTCTTAATGTGCCTTTGGCTGATAAACCAACATTAATTTATCTGCGAAAGTTAGATTATTTAGTTGAATTTCTATCAGAATCTGGAGATAAGAATGTAGTAGTAAGTTTAACTTCGAAAACTGTAATTCCAAGGGAAGAATTGGAATGGCGGCAATCTGCTCTGGAAAGGAAGGCAGCGCAGCTAAAATTTATAGCAGAGGCTAAATGGGAGAGAATAGAGCAATTGCAACCTCAGGAACCTAGCCCGTGGCATATAATCCCAGATGTCGAACCATATACTTGGTATCGAGGATGCGCTCCAACGACTATGGCCATGATGTTTAATTATTATGGCAACCATGGCTGCCCAAATCTGCGACATACAGTTAGTACATTCGATTGGAATGGGCCTAGTGAAAATCCTAGGACTTGTCCAAGAGAATTAGTTGACCACTTTGCAGATTATTTTGGCCTTCCAAAAGAAGGAGAAGGAGATTATGGCGTTACTCAATACGAAGAACCACTAGGGTTTACAACAATTTCCCAAAATCATGGATATACATTTACTTCTGAAATTGATGATTCTTACTCTTACACTACCTTTCAAAACGAAATTGACAACAATCGTCCTATAAAAATTGATTATCTTGTTGATGGCGACCCAAATAAAGGTCATGCGGTTTGTGGATATGGATATAATTTTGAAGCTGAACATTTAATTGGAGTTTATAACACATGGGATTTAGACCCACACGTAATGACATGCGAGAACGAAGATATCATATGCTGGGTCACAGCGGTTCCTCCTTTACCCAACCCCACAATCACCAAATCCCTCCAACTCCTCCAATCTCCACCATATTATGTTGGCGACACAATCACAGCTACTTTTACTATAAAAAACAAAGGCACAGCGCCTATTACATTTAAGGTATTGACTACAGGTGGACGAGGGCCAGGAGGAGATACCGATGTCCAAGATTTTACGCATCGAACTAATATCACCCTAAATCCAAGTGAGTCTTATAATTATCAAGGTGATTTAACCCTACCTAAGCCTGGCAATTATCATTTCTTCTGCGCTTATCAAACACCTGATGACAAGTGGGATACTGCTATTCCGACAGAGCCAGGCGTAATAAATACTTTAGATATTGTTGTTCAACCTTCGGCAAAACCCGACCTCACCGTCACTTCAGTCACTGCCCCTTCTTCTGCCAAACCGGGGGATCTCATCAATGTCTCTTTCACAATCAAAAATCAAGGCAGTGCTCCTTCAGGTCCATTTAATAATCGCATTTCTTTATCAACAGAACCTTACGGAACACATATTTTATTAGACAACTTCTCTATGGATTCAATAGACGCTGGTTCTTCTGTGCCAGATACTAAAAGTGTTCAAATGCCTGATAGTGTATCCCCAGGAGATTATTATGTGACGGTTTTTACTGATTGCTATCAGGTTATCGATGAATCCAATGAAGGTAATAATATCGGCAGCACATATCCTAACATGATTTCTATAGGGCCGACTGACACAACTCCACCTACTATCATAACCCAAATTCCAGCACCCGATGATACTAATGTTCCTATAACCACCAACATCCAAGTCACTTTCTCCGAACCAATGAACAAAAGCGCTACAGAGAGCGCTTTTTCGATTACACCAACTGTAGCAGGTTCAAAATCCTGGCAAGGGAATACTCTCATTTTCAATCCAACTGCTGATTTAGAATATAAAAAGACATACAAAGTTACTATTACTTCCTCGGCAACTGATTTAGCGGGGAACCCTTTAGCGCATACAGAGTGGTCGTTTACTACAATTGAAGAGGGAACCGAGTGCTTTTGGGCAGATTTAGATTGTGACGAAGATGTGGATACAGAAGATGTTCGGATAATTGCTATTTACTGGGACACACAAGTCGGGGACCCTTTGTATGATGCTCAATATGACTTTAATAGCGATGGTAGAATCAACCTTCTTGATGTGCGGATGGTTGCGCAATACTGGGGGCAGACCGCGCCATTTGATACGGCGGCACCAAGTATTGTTCAAGTTAATTCCAATCCAAGAGAAGTTGTTGCTTATCTGCAAGCAAATTTACCCGAGGTTAGAATTGGCGAGATTACCACAGTTGAGGAAAAATTTCAGGGCATGGAATTACACTTGAGCTATGACCCGCAAAAGCTGGAAGCAACTTATGCTGGCTTAGAAAAACGCCCTTCTTTTATCATCTTAGGTCCGAGAATCAATCAAAACCAAGGCACTGTTGCTATTGGCGCTGTTTTATTGGGCAAGCAGGAAATATCTGCTTTAACCTCTGAAATCTTGTCTGCTGTTAAATTCACTGCACAGCAAGAGAGAGACTCTGCGCCTCGCACTTTTGCATTAGGCCAAAACTTTCCGAATCCATTTAATCCAGACACATGGATACCTTATCAACTGGCAGAATCCAGCAATGTGCAGATTAAGATTTACAATGTTTCAGGACAACTTATTAAAACCTTGCATTTAGGTTACAAAGAGGCTGGTTATTACCAGAATAAGGCATCTGCTACTTATTGGGATGGACGCAATGAAACTGGAGAAAAAATAGCCAGCGGAGTTTATTTTTACACTATCAAAGCTGGCAAATTTACTGCTAGTCGCAAGATGCTTTTGATAGAATAGATTGGCAAAGTGAGGCTTTGAGATGAAAAGAATTTTATTTTTGTCCTTGATGGTAATTTTAGTTATGGCTTTACTAGCACCTTCTAGTCAAGCTGCTTGCGATATTTCTGAAATCCCGGATGATTTTCAATTTACTCAAGACTTGCAGAAAGGGTCTCAAGGGACTGAAGTAAAGTACTTACAACTTGTTTTGCAATGTATAGTTGGCGAAGATGTGGTGGGTCCTGCTGATGGTATTTTTGGGACAAAAACCGAAACCGCTGTCAAACAGTATCAAGCTATGAGGGGGCTGGTTGTTGATGGTATAGTTGGCCCAAATACTCGCGCGGCACTTAATGCAGACCTGGCCGTGCTTAAGGTACCTCCTACAGTAGTGAGTACTAATCCAGCAGACGGAGATTTAGCTGCTCCGGTCACTGACACCATCACCGCCACTTTTAGTGAAGATATCCAGGCAGGCACGCTGTCTGTGCTGATAATTGATGCAACACAAACTTTTGTCCCTATTAAAAGCGTTACTGTAAACGGTAAGACCCTGACTATATCTCTAATAGCTACTTTGACCCACCAAATGGTCTATGCGGTGAGTATTAGCAAAGGTGCTGTGAAAGACTTAGTAGGAAATCCTAATCCCTCATATATATGGGGCTTCGTAACAGCAGCTCCCAACCCACCTGATAAACCAATCTTAATTTCGCCTGCTGACGGTGCCATAGATGTATCTATTACACCAATACTTAGTTGGTATCCTGTTGACAGAGCAACAGACTACTATGTACAGGTCTCCAGGAATTTAGCCTTCACCGACATAGTCTTTGACGAAGTTGTCGCGAGCACCTCTATGCAGGTTAGTCTAGCGCACAATACCCAGTATTTCTGGCGAGTCCTTGCTACCATTGATCTGATACTAGGCCCATGGTCAGACGTTTGGAAATTTACCACAATCCAACAAAGGTTCAATCTTACCATAAATATTAGCGGCCAAGGAACTACGACCCCCAGTCCTGGAACTCATACTTATGACGAGGGCACTCAAGTAACTGTAACTGCTATTCCCGACCCAGGCTGGGAATTTGAGTACTGGAGTGGTGACGCTAGCGGAAGCAAAAATCCCATTACTATCACTATGAGCAGTGATAAAAATATTACGGCCCACTTTAAAGAACTGCCATCTCCTGTAACGGTCAGGGTAATACCACAAAAAGACCCGATTGCTGTAGGCGAAACAACGACGATTGATGTGTTAATTGAATCTGTTTCTAATATAGGTGGGTTTGAGTTTAGACTATATTACAATTCAAGCATAATAGAGATAAACACTGACGATGTCCAGATGGGCGATTTTCTGCCGCAGGATAAGTTTTATCCATTGGGACCAAACATCAAAGCGGCTGGCAATCTAAACGAACTTGTCTATGGGGCTTTGTTGTTAGGTAGCGCTTCTGGACAAACAGGCAGTGGCACATTGGCTCGCATAACAGTCAAAGGAGTTGGTGCTGGCACCACATCATTGGATTTGAATGATGTTTTAATCATTGACGCAAGCTCTAGCATGAATCAGCCAATAGTTAATATTATAGATAGTTCGATAACTGTTAAAGGACAGCCACCTGTTGCAAATTTTACAGGCAATCCAAGAGAAGGTTGTGCGTCGCTTACTGTGAACTTTACAGACCAATCAACTGGTAGTCCAACTAGTTGGTCTTGGAGTTTTGGAGACGGAGGCACGAGCACACAACAGAATCCCTCTCATATCTATACCAATCCTGGGACATACACAGTTTCATTGACGGCGGCCAATAATTGTGGTTCCGACACAGAGACGAAGACAAATTACATCGAAGTCAAGTCTCCTAAAAAAGCCGACTTCACCTTCTCCCCAGAAAGCCCAAAAGAAGGCGAAGAAGTTCAATTCACTGACCAATCCACACCTCAAGCAGGCATAGTCTCTTGGTCATGGAATTTCGGCGATGGAAATACCAGCACAGAACAACATCCTAAGCATACTTACAAGCAAGCGAATAATCCTTCTCAAACTTTTAGTGTGACTTTAACAGTTGAATGGTCTGATGGCGACAGCGATACAGAAACAAAGTCAGTTGAAGTCGATGATAAAGACCCAGTGGCGCAATTCCATTGGGAACCATCGGAACCAGAGGTAGGACAGGAGATAACATTCTTTGATGATTCTGAATCTTATGATGGCATTGCCTCATGGAATTGGGATTTTGGCGATGGCGGCACAAGTCCTGAGAAAAATCCGAAACATGTATATCTACAAGCTGGCACCTATAAAGTAAAATTGACTGTCAAAGAAGCTGATGAAGATACTGACACATACAGTAAGGATATTATTATTTCCTGTTTCTTTGCTGATGTCAATTGTGATAACAAGGTCAATGTTTTTGATGTCTTGCTTGTTGCCACTGCTTGGGGCACTTGCGTTGGTGAGCCGGATTATAAGGATGAATATGACCTTAACGAGGATGAATGTATTAGTATTGATGATTTGACAATGGTTGCAAAGTATTGGGGTGACGAAGCGCCGTTTGAAATAAAAGCCGTTCCCAGTTTAGCCAGCCTTGATATGCAGATAGTAACTTTTCAAGCTGATTCATCTTACATTAGAGTAGGTGATGTTGCCTGTTTTGATATTATTACTCAAGGAGATAACCAAGTTCAAGCGTTTGAACTGCGACTGAGCTATGATGCGGATGTTCTCGAATTCAAAGAGGCACAGCTTGGTGAAATGCTCAAAGGCCAAGGAGACAAAAACACAGTGCTTACTTTAGGTCCAAAGCTGGATAAGCAAGGTCAAATTCTCTATGGCGGTATTTATCTTGGTTATGATACACATGCTCCTGTTTCTGGAACCATAGCTCGTCTGGAATTTATACCAAAGCAAGTTGGTGAACTGCAATTGGACATAAGTTATCTCAAGCTCGTTGATTCTCAATGGCAACTTCTGCCTATTGCAATAAAAAAGCAGATACCACAAATGATTCTGCCGCAAGCACCCAAAAAATCAGCACTTTTACAAAACTATCCCAATCCGTTTAACCCAGATACTTGGATACCATATCAATTGAGCAAAAACGCTGATGTGACTATCAGAATCTACAATGTTAAAGGGCAATTGATACGACAAATATACTTTGGACACAAACAAGCTGGCTATTATTTAGATAAATCAGAAGCTGCTTATTGGGATGGAAAAAATAACGCTGGTGAAAACACTGCCAGTGGAATATATTTTTATCAGCTTCAAACAGGAGATTTTAGAGCAATGCGGCGGATGGTGATTGTAAAGTGATGCATTAATATATGTCTGCGAGGGGAGGTAAGCTAAGTGAATAATATCTTTACAAGATGCATTATAACTTGTTTTATACTTTTTGGTTTAGCCAGTCTAAGCTATGGAAAAACCATTTATGTATCTGGAGATTACCCGACAATTCAAGCAGGAATTGATGCAGCATCCAATGGAGACATAGTGATGGTTGCCGCTGAAATTTATACCGGTGCAGGCAACAAAAATTTGGATTTTAAGGGCAAGGCAATAACAGTAGAGTCAGTTAATGGCGCGGCTGCTACCATAATCGATTGCGAGAAAGATGGTAGAGGATTCTACTTCCACAGTGGAGAAAGCTCATCATCAGTAGTAAATGGGTTTACCATACAGAACGGAGAGGCTGACCAAGGTGGTGGAATTTATTGTTTTAAATCTTCTCCTAGAATTATCGATTGTATAATCTCAGGTAATTCTGCTGGTTGGGGAGGTGGGATTTTTTGTCCTCAATCTGCACCTAACATTGTCAACTGTACGATTATTGAGAATTCAGTCGCCTACTATGGAGGCGGGATTTATTGCAATGGATACACTTTGGATGGTTCTTCTCCCGCTATTACTAACTGTACCATCAGTAGGAATTCGGCTATCGAAGGAGGAGGAATTAATTGTCTAGATTCTTCTTTGGCTATCACCAACAGTATTATCACGGAGAATTCCGCCATTGACTATGGCGGCGGAATTTGCTACTCTCAGTCACCCACAGGGCAGAAAGCTCCTCCAACCGTTATCAATTGTACCATCAGTAGGAATTCGGCTGTTAAATACGGCGGTGGGATTTATTGTTCTGCTTCTTCTCCGACAGTTCTCAATACCATCCTCTGGGCGGACACCGCTCCTTCTGGAAGCGAGATTTATCTTTGGCCCGGCGCTTCAATCACTATAACTTATTCTGATATTCAAGGCGGTTGGCCTGGCGAGGGTAACATCAATACCGACCCAATGTTTGTTAATGCCGATGGCGGTGATTATCACTTGAGAGACTCCAGTCCGTGCATTGGCGCAGGCACAATTGTAGATGCGCCAGACCACGATATTGAAGGCAATCCTCGCCCTAACCCACCAGGTTCCGACCCTGATATGGGTGCGTATGAGAATCCGTTAGGAGAGCCGATAGAATCTCCAACCGTCATTCGTGTCCCTGGGGAGTATCCGATAATTCAAGTGGGTATTGATGCTATACAGGATGGTGACACGGTGTTGGTAGCCGATGGAACTTATAAGGGTGATGGAAACAAAAATCTGGACTTTAAAGGCAAGGCTATCACTGTCATATCAGAAAATGGCCCAGAGAATTGTATTATTGACTGTGAAGGTAATGGCAGAGGTTTCAATTTCCACTCCTATGAGACTTCAGAATCGGTAGTAAGCGGATTCACTATAATAAATGGTTCAGTAACCTCTGGAGCCTCTGGAGGAGGGATTTACTGCGAAAATTCCTCCCCAACTATAAAGAACAATGAAATAGTTGGCAATTCAGCAAACAACAACGGAGGTGGGATTTATTGCTTTAAATCTTCTCCAACGATACAAAACAATAGGATAATTGGAAATTTGGCGACCAGTGACGGAGGAGGAATTTGTTGCTATGAATCCTCACCTTCAATACAAAAGAACAAGATAAGTGGGAATTCGGCAAACTCTGGGGGAGGAATCTTTTGTGCTCAATCCTTCCCAAGGATGCAAAACAACGAAATAACAGGGAATTCAGCAAATGACAACGGAGGTGGCGTTTATTGCGCTAATAATTCATCACCTATGATGATTAATAACACAATCAGCGGGAATTCGGCTGATTGGAGTGGTGGTGGTATTTCTTTTAGAAATTCTTCCTCCGTGGTAAAAAACACTATTCTTTGGGAGAATAATCCACAAGAGATTTTGCTTATAGATAGTTCTATCAACATTACCTTTTCCAATATCCAAGGCGGCTGGCCAGGCGAAGGCAACATTAACGCTGACCCAATGTTTGTTAACCCAGAAAATGAGGATTATCACCTGCAAGCTGGTTCCCCATGTATCAATGCTGGCACACCTGAAGGCGCGCCGTCTGATGATATCGAAGGCAATCTGAGAGATGCCCACCCAGACATAGGGGCTTATGAATATGCCGCACCTCCAGATACCACACCCCCAACTCCCAATACCATTGTTTCCATTGTCGCTGTCTCCGCGACCCAGATAGATATTACTTCCGCAGAAGCACAAGATGACACGCCACCTGTATTTTATCGTTTGGATGGGCAGTATTATGATGGCGCAACATGGCTCGATAGCGGTGGGGGAGTCAGTGATTACGATTATTCGATTACAAGGCCGAACCCCTGGTCAGATACGAATCTCGTTGAAAATGGGTGGTATCGCTATCGCCAACAGGTCAAAGATTCGGCGACTCCTCCTAATGAATCTGCCTGGTCAGATTGGGTTGAGAAGTACACTCTGGCAAACACGCCGTCGACACCGACGGTGAGCAATCCAACTTCCACAACTTTGGATGTTCAGGTCAATCCCAATGGCAATCCAGACTACACGCTCTTTGCCATATACAATGTCACAGGCGGCTACTACCTCAATGCAAGCGGCGGCAGTAACGGCGCTACGGAGGTCTGGCAAACCAAAAGCGATTGGGGAATTGTAACCGTAGTCAATCTAACACCGGAGATAACCTACGAGTTCAAATGTAAAGCCCAAAATGGTGACGGCGTTGAAACACCTTTTGGACCATCAGGTTCTGGAACAACGGCAGCGGCTTCAGTTTTTCCAATCAAAATTCTACCTGAATCCCAAACCATCAAAGCAGGCAAGACCGCAACAATCAACCTCCAAATTGAAAATGTTGCTGATTTAGGCGGGTTTGAGTTTAAGCTGCGTTATAAGACCAATATCATAGAAATAACAGCAAGTGATATTCAGGTTGGTGCTTTTCTCACCAGCACTGGAAAACAGGTTATCAATGCTACTCCCAAATTCAGCACAGATGAAGATGATACTATCTTATTCTATGGCGCGACAACTTACGGCGACCAACCATCACCCAGCGGCACTGGTGTCCTTGTTACTATTGCATTAAAAGGAATAGGTGCTGGAACTACAGGGTTGGATTTATTTGATGTTCAAGCGGGGGATGCTGATGCTAATCCAATTTCAGTAGATGCCATTGATGGTTCAATTACTGTCGAGTCTATCCTTTACGGCGATGTCTCAGGTGACGGCACAATCAGTGCCTACGATGCTTCTCTTGTGCTTCAATACATCGTTGGGTCAATTAAGCTTTCGCCAGAACAACGACAAGCTGCTGATGTCACCGGTAATGACACCATCAGCGCACTTGATGCAGCTTTGATCTTGCAATATACTGTTGGGCTGATAACGAAGTTCCCAGTTGATAGCGAGCCTATTGCACCGGCTATGAATCCCAAAAATGAAACCCAGATTTTAGTTGAAGCGCTTGCGCAGCTTGAAAATGCCTCTCTCACCAAAGAACAAAAACATGTTTTAGAACAATTAAAAAATCTGGTCTTCAGCCAGTTAATACCAAACCACACAACACTTCTCCAAAACTTCCCCAACCCCTTTAACCCGGAAACATGGATTCCCTTTGCGCTTTCTCAAGATGCCATTGTGACAATTCGTATCTATGATATTGCTGGCAGGCTCGTGCGAAAGCTTGAATTGGGCAATAAATCCGCTGGATTCTACACGACAAAAGACAGGTCTGCTTACTGGAACGGACATAATGAAGCAGGAGAGCGAGCTTCAAGCGGCCTCTATTTCTACACTATCCAAGCAGGCAGCTTTACCGCCACCAAACGAATGATATTGGTCAAATAAAGTTGAGTATAAGTGACGAGTGTCAAGTGTCACTCGTCACTTTTTCACCTCCTCCCCGGCAATCCGCTTCGTTGCCGCAACCCAGTCTGCCTTAATCTGCTTAAGACGGGGAACTCTTTGTTCTAAAAGAGATGGGTCTGTTTGATTTTTTAAGTCAGCAGACTTGCTAATAAACTCATCAATAGAATCGCAACTACCAACAAAAGCCGCCACCTTATCATGATTCAAATCAAAAACAGCATACAAATCATCTATCATTCCGCACAACTGGTTAAATGTTTCTCTCGGCACTCGTTTCAGGTAATCATAAGCCGCAATATCAAGGTATAAGTGCTTGTAAAGGTCTTCGGTCGTAATGATGTTAGAAGCCCAATATGCGTGGATTTCTCGGAGCAAACCCCGCTCCTCTTGGTTTTCGGAAAAGCTTTTCACGATATTGTCAAGCATTTCAATGGCCGATGAAAGATTGCTGGTTGATTTTTTAGATACTTCTGATAAGTCTTTCAGAAATGTTTCTGGTGAAGTGAGTTGTAAGGTGAAGTTCGTTTGTATTTTGCCATTAGGCATAATAGTTTCCTGGATTTGGCCATACTTTCTATAAAGCTCTATAAGCGGCCCCCATTTAGAAAGATTTATTTGCGCCCGATGCAGTTCTTCATGAAGAGTGAGGATACTCCTCAATGGATTCCCCAACAGCAGTTCTTCTTCCCACTTTTCCACCGGGGCATACAACGAGGGATTGTAATGGATAGTATCCTCGCCAAAATAGTATCTTGCCGGCTCTGGGCTGGCTAAATCAAGCACCCAAGTCGTTTGCTTAGAAGCTAAATAATCTGCTGTATTTCT
>Ga0265296_1000648_pt1 | contig 49056 bp, 41 predicted proteins | sample MunlanPumphouse1_FD_189073 | JGI IMG/M metagenome (GOLD analysis project Ga0265296, IMG submission 189073) | Groundwater microbial communities from a municipal landfill in Southern Ontario, Canada - Pumphouse #1 | ecosystem: Environmental > Aquatic > Deep subsurface > Groundwater | place... | reverse complement strand
GCTTTCCAGAGTGTCCGTTCCAGCCTGCGCGGTCCTGCTGACCTGAGAGTTTCCGGGGCGGTTGCTCCTTCGGTGGTGAGGCGCCGGTTGCCCTGCCCTCACGCTCTCCCGCGCGGCCGGTCGAATCTCTTGGTCGAGACCCGACAGACGCTGCGAGCCTTGGCGCTGCCCCTTTGCGGAGTCAATCGGCGAGCGCGCGGATCGCGTCGTTTTCGTGGATATGCACGCCCAAACCGCCCTGCCCAGCCAGCGCGACGATCGCCGCGGCAACGCTGTTGCCCGAAATCGAGCGGTAACGGCGGAAGGATCCGTGAAGCAATGCATCGGTCAGCGGTGCCGCGATCGTCGCGATCCCCTCGCCCAGCCGCTGCGGGCCGGGCCGGTCGCCGCGCAGCAGGCCGGGGCGGATCAGGTCGAGCCGGTCGAAGCCGAGCGCCCGGAGGTCATCCTCGGTCTCGCCCTTGGTCCGCAGATAGAAATTGCCGCTCTTTGCCGCGGCGCCGACCGAACTCACCGAAATCATGTGCGGGGTGCCGCCTGCCTTGGCGCCGCGCGCGGCGGCGAGCACGAGGTCGTGGTCGACCGCGCGAAACGCCGCCTGCGATCCCGCTTGCCGGATCGTCGTACCGAGGCAGGAGATGAGCACGGCGGGCTTTTCGGCGGCGATAATGTCGGTCCAGCGTTCGGGCGGTGCGACGAGCGGCTTGTGCTGCGCCGCCAGCCCTTCGACCTCGCGGCGCGCAAGGACGGTGATGGGCCTGGAACCGAAACGTTCGATCACCGCGCGCCCGACCAGTCCCGTCGCGCCGACGATCAGCGCGTCAGGCATGCGCGAGAGCCTGTGGCACCGCATCGCGGCCAAAGATTTCGGCATAGCGGTCGATGGCGAAACGGTCGGTCATGCCGGCGATATAATCACCGATATGCCGGTTTGTCGCGCATTCTTCGCCGGGCAGGCGCCTTGACCAGTCCTCACCCATCAGGCGCGGATCGGCGGCATAGGCGGCGAAGAGATCGCCAACGACCTGGTTTGCCGCCTCGGCGGCGGCGACCTGTTCGGGATGGTGATAGAGATTGGCGTACATGAAACGCTTGAGATCGCGCTCCTGCGCCGCAAGTTCGGGCGAAAAGCCGCCGAGCGCGCGGCCCGCGGCGCGAACCTCCTCGACGCTTCGCACCCCGGCGTCGGCGACATTGGCCTCGGTCGCCGCGATCACGTCGTTGACCATCACGCCGATCTGGTCGCGGACGAGTTCGCGGAGCAAGCGGTCGCGCGGCGCGCCGGGGAAACGCTCCTCGACCGCGCGGTAATTCGCGGCGACGAAGGGCTGTTCCATCAACTGGTCAAGGTCGAGCAGCCCGGCGCGCAGGCCATCGTCGATGTCGTGATTGTCATAAGCGATGTCGTCGGCGACCGCCGCGATCTGCGCCTCGAGGCTGGCATGACTGCCAAGATCGAGCCCGAAATCGCCGTCAATTTCGGAAAGTGCCCAGCCGGGGTTCGTCACCGGGCCATTATGCTTCGCGAGCCCTTCGAGCGTTTCCCATGTCAGGTTGAGGCCGTCGAAAAGCGGATAGGGGCATTCGAGCCGCGCGAGCGTGCGCAGCGTATGGCCGTTGTGATCGAAGCCGCCATGATCGGCCATCGCGACCTTGAGCGCATCCTCGCCCGCATGGCCGAACGGCGGATGGCCGATGTCGTGCGCAAGGCACAAGGCTTCGGTCAGATCCTCGTTGAGCCCGAGAGCGCGCGCGATGCCGCGGCCGATCTGCGCGACCTCGATGCTGTGGGTCAGGCGGACGCGATAATGGTCACCGTCGGGGGCGACGAACACCTGCGTCTTGTGACGCAGTCGGCGAAAGGCAATCGAGTGGATGATGCGGTCGCGGTCGCGCTGAAAGTCGTCGCGCGGCCCGCGCACGACGCGGCCGAGCTCGGCATGACGCCGCCCGCGGCTATGAGCGGGATCGCTGGCGCAATTGGCTAAGCTCACTTGACCGGATCGACGGACTGGCCCGCCTCGCTGTTGAACAGGAAGCCGTCGCCGCCCGCCTTCTTGTGGTCGGCGAGCCAATCCTGTGCCGCCTTGCGGTCCTTGAACGGGCCGACGAGCAGACGGCGGGTCTTGCCCCATTCGGTCGTTGCGCCCGACTTGCCCTTGAACACGGCGGGGCTTTTCTTGGCGAATTTTCCGAAGTCGGTCGCGAGCGCCTTGGCATTCGCACCGGTCGCGACCTGGACCCAGATGCGCGCGGGATTGGCCTTTTTCTCGGCGGCTTCTTCCTTTGCCTTGGCGTCGGCTTCGGCCTTCAATTTCGCGGCAGCCGTATCTTTTTCACGCTTGGCCGCCTCAGCCGCCTCGGCCTTGCGCTTGTCTGCCATCAGCTTGGCGAGCGTGTCGGCACCGATCGCGTTGTCGGACTGGGCGAGTTCTTCGGCCGGGATCTCGATCGATCCGACGATGTCGGCGAGCGACGCGAGCGGTGCTGCCGAAACGGATGCTGGCGTGGCCGCTGCCACGCTCACCGCCGGCGACGAGGCAGGCGCAACCGCTTCGGTCGCGGCGGACGGTGAAGGCGCCGATACCGCGCCCGTCGAACGGCCCATATCGGCGATCGAGAAGCCCGGTCCGACCGGGCCCTTGCCGGCATCGACGGCCACGCCGATCGGCCCGGGCGCCGAGGCGGCGGGTGTCGAGGCGGGCGGCGGAACGGGGCTGACCGCCTGCGCCGGGGCGGGGGTCGGGGTCGGCGTGGGTGCTTCGATTGGCTTGCGAATGGTCTGCTGAAACGGCGAACGCAATACCGGTGCGGACGCTCCGGGCGGTGTCGACGTCGCGGGCGCCGATACAGCCGTGGCAGGCGTTGTGGCGGGCGGCCGGGCGGCCGGTTCCGAAACGGGTTTGCGGCCCACCGGCGCGGGTGTCGCCGACACGATGGGTCGCTGCTGGTCGCGCGTCGCCTGACGCTTGCCCGTCGCTGCAGCCGACAGGGCGGCCGGCGGCGTAGCGGCGGCAACCTGCACCGGCTTGCGCTTTGGTCCCAATTGCCCGTTCGGGAAGCGGCCGAAATGCGCTGCGGCGGCCTGTTGTGCGGGATTGAGCCGGTCCAGCTGGGTCAGATAGGGCATGATGTTCTGCGCCATCGCGGGCGGCATCGTCGCGTTGACAATCTCGGTCGCCTCCTTGTCGCGGCCGTTCACCGCGAGGATCATCGCGCGCAGGCGCCATGCGCCGCGATCCTGCGCGCGCAATTGCGGCGTCAGCATCTGGATCGCGCGATCGGCATCGCCGCTGATCCCGAGCGACAGCGCATAGCGCCGCGTCAGTTCGTCGTTGGGCGCAATCGACAGCGCGAGCTGGTAATCGCGCTGCGCCGCGTCCTGCTGCCCCAGCAAATCGCGCGCGAGGCCGCGGTCGGCGAGGAACAGCCGTTCGGGCGCGCCCATCAGCTGCGCTTCGCCGAAATAATCGAGCGCGCGCGTCGGGTTTTCCATGTGGACCATCGCCGAACCGAGCGCGGCCTTGACCGCGCCGTCGCGCGGGTTCGCCTGTTCGGCGCGGACGAGGAAGCCGAGCGCGGCGCGATAATCCTCCAGCTCGATCGACGCGCGGCCGGCATTGAGCAGCGCGGACGTGTCGCTGTTGTTCGACGCAATGCGCGCGAGTGAGGAAGACAGGAGCGCGCGCGCCGCGGTCCGCTTTTCCATCGCCGCCTTCGTCGCGGCATCGGGCGGCGTCACCTGCGCGTGAAGGGACGGCAGCGCGGCCGTCCCAAGCAACAGCGCACCGAGCGCGCGAACATAATAGCGCGCGCGCGCCGGCCTCGCCGTCAATTTCACTTGCCGCATGGGCAACTCATCCCGATTTCCGGCCTGCCGTGCCCGGCGGGCGGCCGCTCGATAGCCCCGTTACTGGTTATTCTGCCGCCCGAGGAAGCGCGGAATATCGACTCCGTCCTCCTTGCCGCCTTCATCGCTATCGGGTGCCGAAGCCCCGCGCGACAGGCGCGACATGCGCTCGAACAAGGTCCCGCCACCGACCGACCGTGCGGGCGATTCGTCCGCCGGCGTCGGATCCGCGGCAGGTGCCGAGCGATATTCGGCCGACGCTTCGGGCGCGTCGAGGACGAGCTCGTCGGCGGTATCGTCATAGGTCGCGGCGACCTGCGACAATTCCATCGGCTCCTCTTCGGCAACGGCGGCCGGAGCATCGCGCTCGGCGGTGTCGCCCAGCGAGAAGCCGGGGGCCGGATCATTGTCTTCTACCGGCGCGGTCTCGGCGAGGGCTTCTTCCTGAACCGCCGGTGCGACGGCCTCTTCGGCCACCGGAGCGGGGGTCGCCGCACGCGCGGGAGCGAAGGAGAAGCTGCGCGTCGCGGGCGATGCCTGTGCCGCCGCTTCGCCGTTGCTGTCGATTCCGGTGGCAACGACCGACACGCGGATCTTGCCGTCGAGGTTATCGTTAAAGGCGCTGCCCCAGATGATGTTGGCGTCGGGATCCACCAGCTCGCGGATATGGTTCGCGGCTTCATCGACTTCCATCAGGCGCATGTCCTCGCCGCCGGTGATCGAGATGATGACGCCCTTCGCGCCCGCCATCGACACGCCGTCGAGCAGCGGGTTGGCGATCGCCTTCTGCGCCGCTTCGAGCGCACGGCCGTCGCCCTCGGCTTCGCCGGTACCCATCATCGCCTTGCCCATTTCGCGCATCACGCTGCGAACGTCGGCAAAGTCGAGGTTGATCAGGCCGGGCATGACCATCAGGTCGGTGATGCCGCGCACGCCCTGCTGAAGCACTTCGTCGGCCATCGTGAACGCTTCTTTGAAGGTCGTGTTCGGGTTGGCGACCAGGAAGAGATTCTGGTTCGGGATGACGATCAGCGTGTCGACATGATCCTGCAGCTCGGCGATGCCCGAGTCCGCCGAGCGCATGCGGCGCTGACCTTCAAAGGTGAAGGGCTTGGTCACGACGCCGACGGTCAGGATGCCGCGGTCGCGCGCCGCCTTGGCGATGACGGGCGCCGCACCGGTGCCGGTGCCGCCGCCCATGCCGGCGGCGACGAAGCACATGTGCGCGCCGTTCAGCGCTTCCTCGACCTGCGCGATGCTTTCCTCGGCCGCTGCACGGCCGACCTCGGGCCGCGAACCCGCGCCCAGCCCCTGAGTGATCTGCGTCCCCAGCTGGATGCGCCGTTCGGCGGGCGAAGCGTTGAGCGCCTGCGCGTCGGTGTTGGCGACGATGAAATCGACCCCCTCGACACGAGCCGCGATCATGTTTGCGATGGCATTGCCGCCCGCGCCGCCGACGCCGATCACCGCGATGCGCGGCTTCAGCTCGTCGACCTGCGGCGGGCCAATATTGATGCTCATCAAAAAGTCTCCCTGCAGCGGCGGACAGGTGCCGCTTCCCCAACCTTGCGACCCAGCCGGGCGGTAGTCCGTCCGCCCGGTTTTCTACTACCGCATTGCACTATTGTGACGTGGGAATCACCCAAAAAATTAACCTTTTCGTCGCGTATCATTCAAAAACTGCTCTTAAGAGCCGCCATGAGGCGGTGGAGGATCGAAGTCCCCGCGGGCTTGTACACATCCTGCGCCATCATCGGCAGATCGCGGAGGTCCACGGGGTCCGACGCGGCATAGAGAACCAGACCCGCGAGCGTCGCGAAAGCGGGGCCACTATGCGCATCGGGCAGACCGTGCAAGCCGCGCGGTCGCCCGACGCGCGCGGCGCGGCCGAGCGCGCTTTGGGTGTAGTCGGCGATGCCTTTGAGGTCGGCGCCGCCGCCGACGAGCACGACCTGACGCCCGATCGGGCCGACGAAATGCAGGTCTTTGAGCGTCCGGCCGATCTCGCCCATCATCGCGTCGAGGCGCTGGCGGATGACCGACACCAATTGCGCGCGGGTGATGCGCGGGGAGTCGCCGTTCGTCGGGGCGCCGGGTTCGAGTTCGATGATCTCGTTATTGTCGCGCGGACTGGCCGAGGCCGAGCCGTAGAAGCTCTGGAGCCGCTGCGCCTGGCTGCGCCGTATGCCAAAGGCTGAGGCGATGTCGTCGGTGATGTCGCTGGCGCCGAACGGCAGCGACGCCATTTCGACGAGCATGCCGCCAGCATAGAGTGACACCGTAGTGACCGCCGCGCCGAGTTCGACGAGCGCGACGCCGAGGTCGCGTTCCTCGTCCGAGAGGCAGGCGAGCCCCGCGGCGATCGGCGAGGCGACGACTGCGTTGACGTCGAGATGCGCTTGGCGGACCGCGGCCTCAAGATTCCGGACCGGCGCGCCGTCGGCCATGATGATATGGATGTCGACGCCGAGCCGGTCGGCGTGGAGGCCGATCGGGTTCTTGACCCCGGTCAGCCCGTCGAGCGTGTAGAGCGCGGGCTGCGCGTGCAGGATCATGCGGCCTTCGGGGTCGATGCCCGCGCGGCCAGCGGCGAGCAGGTCGTCGACATCTTCCCGTTCGATGCGGTGGCCGCCGAGTTCGCTTTCGATCGGCGCGACGTCGCTCAAAAGGCCGCCCGCCGAGAAACTGACCCACACGTCGTCGATGTTCAGACCCGCGATGCGTTCGGCCTGTTCGATCGCCTCGCGCACGATATGCTCGGTCTGTTCCATGTCGGCGACATAGCCGCGCTGGACGCCGCGGCTCTCGCGCTGGCCGGTGCCGAGCACATGGAGCTGGCCGTCGGCGGTCTGCCCCGCGATCAGCGCGCAGACCTTCCACGACCCGACATCGAGCGCGGTGATGATCTTTTCGATGCGCGGCGGCGCCATGGCCTATCCCTTCTCCGCCGAGGCTTCGGCGACGGCATCGACCGCGGCGCGCGCGTCGTCGAGCTTCGCCGGCGCCACCTGCCCTTCGTGCGGCAGGCGTAGCACGAAGCGCGCGGGGTCGCGCATGTCGAAACGCAAGATGCCGCGCCCGAGCAAGCGGTTGGCGCCGTCCATATGCGCGAATTTGGCGAGCGCCGCCTTGGCCTCGGCTTCGCCTTCGGGCAGCGACAGCGTCTCACCGCTGCGGAAACGCAGGTCCCAGCGGCGGTTGCCGACCCAGGTCGCACCCGCGAGCAATTCCTTGAGGCTGCTCGCCTCGGTGAGCAGGCGATCGAGGTCTTGCGAGCGCTGGTTCGCCTTCGGCCCGATGACGAGCGGCAGGTCGGGCATCGTCGCGACCGTCACGGGTTCGAGCACGACGCCCTTTTCGTCGATCAGCGACAGGCGGTTGTTATGCTGCCAGATTGCCGCCGGGGTACGCTCGACGATGTCGACGACGAGCGTGTCGGGCAGGCGCCGCGACACGCGCGCATCCTTGATCCAGCCGTAGCGCATCAGGTCGCCGCGCACATCCTCGAGGTCCACCGCGGCCATTGAGCGGTCCTTCTGCGCGAGCGCGATGTCATAGACTTTCAGCCGGTCGATGCGGTCGGCGCCGACAACCTCGACCTTCTTGACCTGGAACCCGGCGCGGCCGACCGCCTGCGCATATTCCTCGTGAATCTTGGCAGTCACGCCGGTGGCATGCGCGCCGATCGCGACGACCGCGCACAAGCTGAGCCCGATCGTCCAGTTCGCGACCTTCTGCAGCCGCTGCGGGCTGATCGGCAGCGCGTTGATGATCGCGTTGAGGCGCGAGGTCTGGACCTTCCGCCGCTTCTTCGGCGCGCGCGCCGGTCGGCGCGGCGGCGCCTTCCCACGCTTGATCTGTGTCTTGCTCATGACGCTATACTCATGACAGGGCTTCCCCCACGATGCGTTCGACCAGTTCGGCATAATCCATGCCCACCGCGCGTCCCTGTTCGGGCACGAGGCTCAGCGCCGTCATTCCCGGCTGGGTGTTGACCTCGAGCAGGAAGATGCCCGCGAGACCATGTTCGTCGTCCCAGCGGAAATCGGAGCGTGAGGCGCCCTTGCAGCCGAGCAGGCGGTGCGATTGCAGCGCGAGATCCTTCATCCGCTGCGCAACATCGTCGGGAACGTCGGCGGGGCAGACATGTTCGGTCAGGCCCTCGGTATATTTGGCGTCATAATCGTAGAAACCCGATTTGACGCGCAGCTCGGTGACCGCGAGCGCCTGATCGCCGAGCACCGCGACGGTGAGTTCGCGCCCCTTGATGAAGGGTTCGGCGAGCAGCCGGTCGAATTCCTGCCACGGCCCCACCGCGCCGCGCGCAATCGGGTTGCCGTAATTGCTATCGTCCTTGACGATCGCGACGCCGACCGACGAGCCCTCGTTGACGGGCTTCAGCACATAGGGGCGCGGCAAGGGGTCGACTGTAAAAAGGCTTGCGCTGTCGACCATCGTCCCCGTCGGCATGGGGATTCCATGCGGCACAAGCGCCTGCTTCGTCAATTCCTTGTCGATCGCGATCACCGAGGTGACCAGGCCGCTATGCGTATATTTAAGGCCCATCAGGTCGAGCATACCTTGCACCGTTCCGTCCTCGCCCGGGACGCCGTGGAGCGCATTGAACACGACATCGGGCTTCGCTTCGGCAAGCCGCAGCGCGACGTCGCGGTCCATGTCGATGCGCGTGACCTTGTGCCCGCGGCTTTCGAGCGCGTCGGCGACGCCATTGCCGCTCATCAGCGACACTTCGCGTTCGGCCGACCAGCCGCCCATCAGGACGGCGACATGCCACGGACCCCGGCTCACTTCGCCACTCCCACGCGCTGTATCTCCCATTGCAATTCGATGCCGCTCTTGTCCTTCACGCGGCGGCGGACTTCCTCGCCGAGTGCTTCGATGTCGGCGCTCGTCGCATCGCCGGTATTGATCAGGAAATTGGTGTGCTTCTCACTGACCTGCGCCCCGCCGACGGCGAACCCGCGGCAGCCGGCCTCGTCGACCAATTGCCACGCCTTGTGGCCGTCGGGATTCTTGAAGGTCGAACCGCCGGTCTTTGACCGCAGCGGCTGCGAGGCTTCGCGGCTCGCCGAGATGCGATCCATTTCAGCCTGGATGGCCGTGGGTTCGCCGAGCCGACCGCGGAAGGTCGCGCCGATGACGACCGCGCCTTCGGGCAATTCGCTGTGGCGATAGGTGTAGCCGAGGTCGGCGAGCGACATCGTGCGGCGCTCGCCCGAGCGCAGCACGACGTCGCAATCGATGAGGATGTCCTTGACCTCAGTCCCATAAGCGCCGCCGTTCATGCGCACGAAGCCGCCGACGGTGCCGGGGATCGAGCGCAGAAACTCCATCCCAGCGATACCGGCGTCGCGCGCGGTCGAGGAAACGAGAATGCCCGATGCGCCGCCACCACAGCGCAGCGTCGTTGCGTCGATGGCTTCGACCTTGGCGAACGCCTTGCCAAGCCGCACGACGACACCCGGAAAGCCGCCGTCGCGGACGATGAGGTTCGACCCGAGCCCAAGCGCCATCACCGGCACGGCGGGATCGAGATCGCGCAGGAAATCGGCGAGATCGTCGGCATCCTTGGGCTCGAACAGCCAGTCGGCGGGGCCGCCCGACTTGAACCAGACGAGCGGCGCCAGCGGCGCCTTTGCCGTCAGCCTGCCGCGCACGACGGGGAGCGTTTCGGCCGTGCTCATGCCGCCTCCACCGCCGCAGCGAGGCCCGCCGCCATCTTGGTGATGTCACCCGCGCCGAGGCAGATGATCTTGTCGCCCGCGCCGAGGTCGCCGGCGGCAATGCTCGCCGCGATGGCGGAGGCCAGCGCGCCCGCGTCGGCGACGACATTCGCCTGGCGGTGACCGCGATCGCGCAGTCCCGCGACGAGCGAGGCCGAGGACACGCCGTCGATCGGCGCTTCCCCTGCCGCATAGACGGGCAGCGCGAGCACGATGTCGGCGTCGTTAAACGCCTGCTGAAAATCGTCCATATGATCGCGCAGGCGCGTAAAACGGTGCGGCTGGACGACGCCAACGACGCGGCCGGCGCCGACGCCTTCGCGTGCGGCCGAGAGGACGGCGCGGATTTCGACCGGGTGGTGGGCGTAATCGTCGATCACAGTGACGATGCCCTCGCCCGCCGCAATCTCGCCAACCTTGGTGAAGCGGCGCTTGACCCCGGCAAAGCCGTGGAAGCCCGACACGATCTTGTCGTCCGACACGCCCATGTGGAGCGCGACCGCAATCGCGGCGAGCGAGTTCTGCACATTGTGCCGCCCCGACATCGGCAGATGGATGCCCTCGATCGTGCGGCTATGGCCGTCGCGGTCGCGCACGACGACGTCGAAGCGGTTGCCGTCGGGCCCGGGCGTCACATTGGTGCCGCGCACATCGGCCTGGGCAGAGAAGCCATAAGTGATAATGCGGCGGTCGCGGATACGCGGGATGATCGCCTGCACCTCGGGATGGTCGAGGCAGAGCATCGCGGCGCCATAAAAGGGCACATTCTCGATAAACTCGACAAAGGCGTCCTTGATCGCGTCGAAGCTGCCATAATGGTCGAGATGCTCGGGATCGATGTTGGTAACGACCGCGATCGTGCCGTCGAGGCGCAGGAAGCTGCCGTCGCTCTCGTCGGCCTCGACGACCATCCAGTCGCTGGCACCGAGGCGCGCGTTCGAGCCGTAATTGTTGATGATGCCGCCGTTGATCACCGTCGGATCGATCCCCCCCGCGTCGAGCAAAGCCGCGACAAGGCTGGTGGTCGTCGTCTTGCCGTGCGTGCCGGCGATCGCGACGGTCGATTTCAGCCGCATCAGTTCGGCGAGCATTTCGGCGCGGCGGACGAGCGGGATGCGGCTGGCAAGCGCGGCCTCGACCTCCGGATTGCCGCGCTTGACCGCGGTCGAGGTCACGACGACTTGGGCGCCGTCGACGTTCGACGCCTCATGCCCGATTGCGACCTTGATGCCGCGCTTGCGCAGACCCTCGACGACATAGCTGTCCGCGATGTCGCTGCCCTGCACCTGATAGCCAAGATTGTGCATCACCTCGGCGATGCCCGACATGCCAATGCCGCCGATGCCGATGAAGTGGATGGTGCCGATGTCGGTCGCGACGCCGCGCATCATTTATCTCCCGTGCGGGCCGAGGCCATGCCGCTTGCGGCCGCACGCTGGCCCGAGGACGCGCCGACGCGGATCACATCCATCATCGGCGGCGCGACGAGCGATTCGACGAGGTCGGCAAGGTCGCGTGTGGCATCGGGAAGCCCGCAGCTCGCCGCGCGCTCCGCCGCCGCTTCGAGCGCACCGGGTTCGAGCGCCATGCGCTGGATATGCTTGGCGACCTCCGCCGGCGTGAAATCGGGCTGCGCGAACGCAATCGCCCCGCCCGCTTCGACAAGGTCGACGACATTATAGGTCTGATGATTGTCCATCGCGTGCGGATAGGGCACAAAGATCGCGGGCCGTCCCGCACAGGCGAGTTCGGCGACGGTCGAAGCGCCCGCGCGCGCGATCGCCAGATGCGCCCAGCGCAGACGTTCGGGGAAGTCGGTGATGTACGCAGCGCATTCGGCGGCAACGCCGAGTTCGGCATATTTCGCGCGCACGGTCTCCAGATCGGCCTCGCGGGACTGCTGCACGACTTGCAGACGGCTGAGCAAAGCCGGAGGCAGCATCGCGATGGCGGCGGGGACGACTTCGCTGAGCACCGTCGCGCCCAGACTGCCGCCGACGACGAGCAGACGGACAATCCCGTCCTCGGGCAGCGGCGGATAGCCCTCTTCGCGGATCGCGATGATCTCGTCGCGCACCGGATTGCCGGTAATATGCTTCTTCTGCTCGTGCCCAGCCGGATAGCGCTGGATATTATGATAGGCGACCGCCACCGCATCGACGCGCGGCGCCATCATCCGGTTGACGCGGCCGAGCACGGCATTTTGTTCGTGAATCACACGCGGCCGCTTCATCGCGCCCGCGGCGAGCAGGCTGGGAAGCGAGGGATAGCCGCCAAAGCCGACAACGACCGCGGGGTCGAATTCATCGATCAGGTCGATCGCCATGCGGCGGCCCTTGCGGATCGCGAGCGCGGCCTTGAGCCAGCCGACGGGTCCGCCCGATACGCGGCCGGCGGGCAGGACGTGGGTTTCCATCTCGGCGGGGGCGCCCGGAATCTTCAGCCCGCGGTCGTCGCTGACCAGCGCGACGCGGTGTCCGCGCGAAATCAGTTCGCCCGCGAGGGCGTAGGCGGGCAGCATATGTCCCCCCGTCCCGCCGGCAGCGAGAAGGAAGTGGCGCGTCGCTGTCATTTTTGGGCGCTCATTTCTTGTTCCAGTTTCGGGTCATCGACACCCGTGCCGCATAGGGGTTCCGGCGGGTCAGCGACAAGAGCAAACCCATGCCGATCGACAAAGCGATGAACGACGAGCCGCCATAGCTGATGAAAGGCAGCGTCATCCCCTTCGACGGGAAGATCTGCGTGTTCACCGCCATGTTGATGACAGCTTGCCCGCCGAACTGCGCGATCAGGCCCGCGACGGCGAGGATCAGGAAGCTGTCCTCCTCGTCGAGCAGGCGGACGAGGACGCGGACGATGATCGCAAGATAAAGCACCGCGATCGCGATGCAGGCGACCATTCCGAACTCCTCACCGATGACCGAGAAGATGTAATCGGTGTGCGCCTCGGGCAACTGGAACTTGGCGAGACCCGCGCCGGGGCCGGTGCCGATGAGGCCGCCCGCGGTCAGCGTCGCATGCGCCTTGTCGACTTGGAAGCTATCACCCTCGGCAAAGAGCCAGATGTTGATGCGCTGCTGCGCGACAGGATAGAAGAAATAGGCGAGCACGAGCCCGACGACCCCCGCTCCCGCCAAACCGGCAAGGATGCGCATCGACAGCCCCGCGACCATCACCAGCACCAGCCAGGTCGCGACGAAAATGACCGTCTGGCCAAGGTCGGGCTGGCCCATCAGCAGCAGCGCGATGACACCCGTGAGCGCAAGCGCCAGCGGCACGACGGGCAGGCTCTGGTCGTGCAGCCGCAGCGACAGCACCCACGCGAGCGCCACGGCAAAGAAGGGTTTGAGGAACTCCGACGGCTGAAGACGGAACACCCCGCTGCCGATCCATCGCTGCGCACCGTTCACCGACGTGCCGACCAGCGGCACGAGGAAGAGCAGGAACAGGAAAGCGACCGTGCCATAGATGGCGAAGCGCCGCGCCTGCGGCTTGGGCAGCATCGATACCATCAGCATCACCGGCACGCCAACGATCACCCACATCAGCTGGCGATAGAAATAATAAAGCGGGTCGAGCGACGCGGTCGAGGTCGACAATTTCTGCGCCGCGACGGGCGAGGCAGCGGCCACCGCGACGAGCCCGACCGCGACGAGGATCGACACGAGCAGCAGCAGCACGCGGTCGATTTCCCAGAACCACAGGCCCAGCGGCGTGCGGTCGGCGCGGCTGAGGCGCGGGCCGCGGCGTTTTGTGGTGCGCGTGGCGGCGATCACCGGCCTTTCGGTTGCAGCGTCCATATTGTCCCCCCCGCTCATGCCGCAAATCCTGAATGCACCAAGATGCCCCGCCCTCTTCCCGCTCGCATCGAGCGAAGTCGAGATGCCCCGAAGGCATGTACGACCGATGGGCATCTCGACTTCGCTCGACGCGAACGGGTTTTAACGTCCGTCATGCCCCGAGCGCCTGCACGAGGCCACGAAACACATCGCCGCGCTGCTCATAATCCTTGAACTGGTCGAACGACGCGCACGCCGGCGACAGCAGCACGATGTCTCCGGGCTTCGCGGCCGCCGCAGCCTGCGCGACCGCGGTCGCCATATCGCCCGACAGGTCGACCGGAATCGCATCGCCGATTTCGGCCGCGAACGGCTCCATCGCCTCGCCGATCAGATAGGCATGTTTGACATGGCCGAACCACGGACGGCACGCCGCGAGTCCGTCGCCCTTGGCCTTGCCACCCGCGATCCAGTGCAAACGCTGGTCCGGCGCCGGCGGGAAAGCCGCCAGCGCCGGTGCAGCGGAAGCCGCATTGGTAGCCTTGCTGTCATTGAACCAGCTGACCCCCCCGACTTCGCCGACCAATTCCATGCGGTGCGGCAGCGACTTGTAGGTCGCGAGCCCCCGCTCAATCTGTTCGTCGTTCAGCCCCAGCACGCGGCACACCGCGATCGCGCACACGGCGTTCTGCGCATTATGCGGCCCTTGCAGAGCGGGCCAGCGTGCCTGGTCGACCGGGTCGATGTCCTTACCCGACACGCGGTGAAGGCGGTGATTGATGCGGCTCGCGATCATCTTCGACGGATCGTCGTCGACCGCAACGATCGCGACCTGATCGCGGTGCTGGAGCGAGAATAGCCGTGCCTTCGACGCCGCATAGCCGGTGAAGCCGTCATAGCGGTCGAGGTGATCGGGGGTGAGGTTGGTGAGCACCGCGATGTCGCAGGCGAGGCTGTGCGAAAGGTCGATCTGGTAGCTCGACAGTTCGAGCACATAAACGCCGCCTTCGGGCAAAGGGTCGCGCGACAGAATCGGCAGGCCGATATTGCCGCCCATCAGCGACGGCACCCCGGCGCTATCGAGCATATGCTGGACGAGCGCGGTGACGGTCGATTTGCCGTTGGTGCCGGTGATGCCGACGACCTTGTGCGCGGGCAGTTCGTCACGCGCCTCGGCAAACAGCTCGATGTCGCCGATCACCGGCACATGCGCTTCGCGCGCGTGCGCGGTGATCGGGTGGCGGTTCAATGGCACGCCGGGCGACACGACGACGCCGGCAAAACCGATCAGGTCGATCTCGAGCGGATTGCCGATGTCGGCGCCGAGTGCCATCGCGTCGTCGCGCGCTTCCTCGCGGTCGTCCCACGCGGTCACGCCCGCGCCGCTGGCGACGAGCGCCTCGACGGTCGCCAGACCCGAGCGCGCCAGTCCGAGCACCGCATAGCGGCGGCCGGCAAAGGCGCGCGAGGAGATCACCGGAGTTTCAAGGTCGCGAGTCCGGCGAGCGCAAGGACGATCGAGACGATCCAGAAGCGGATGACGACGGTGGATTCGGGCCAGCCCAATTGTTCGAAATGATGATGGATCGGCGCCATGCGGAACACGCGTTTGCCGGTGCGCTTGTACCAGAAGACCTGGATGATCACCGACAGCGCCTCGACCACGAACAGCCCGCCGATGAGGACGAGCACCAGTTCGTGCTGCGCGGTGACGGCGATGGTAGCCAGCGCGCCGCCGAGCGCGAGGCTGCCGGTGTCGCCCATGAACACCGCGGCGGGCGGCGCGTTGAACCAAAGGAAAGCGAGGCAGGCGCCGATGATCGCGGCGGCAAAGATGGCCAGCTCGCCTGCCCCCGGGACATGCGGTATGCCAAGATATTCGGCGAATTTCACGTTGCCCGACAGGTAAACGATGACGAGCATGGCCATGCTGGCGATGATCACGGGAAAGGTCGCGAGCCCATCAAGTCCGTCGGTGAGGTTTACGGCATTGCCGAAACCGACGATCAGCACCATCGCAAAGACGTAATAGAGCGGTCCGAGTTCGAGCACGATCCCGCTGAAAAAGGGCAGATACAGATCCGTCCCGGTGCGCGAAACGATCAGGAACACCGCGACCGCCGCGATCAGGAATTCGATCAGCAGGCGCACGCGCCCCGGAATTCCGCGGTGGCTGGCCTTGGTCACCTTATCGAGATCGTCGAGGAAGCCGACCGCCGCGAAACCGCCGGTGACGAACAAGCATGCCCAGACGAAACGGTTCGAAAGGTCCATCCACAGCAAGGCCGAGATCATCAGCGAAATGAGGATCATCAGCCCGCCCATCGTCGGCGTGCCCTTTTTGGCGAGGTGGCTTTGCGGGCCGTCCTCACGGATCGGCTGCCCCTTGCCCTGCCGCATCCGCAGCATCAGGATGAAACGCGGGCCGATCCACAGCCCAAGGATCATCGCGGTCGCGACCGCGGCCCCCGAGCGGAAGCTGAGGTAGCGAATGAGGTTGAGCGCCCCCGGAAAGCCAAGCCATTCCGCCAGCCAATATAGCATCAATAATCCCCACTGGTCAGCGCCGTCACCAGATGGGACAGGCCAACGCTGTTCGACCCCTTGACCAGCACGGCGTCGCCGGGACGGATCAGGTCCTTCAGCCGCCCGACAGCGGCCGAGTGGGCGGGCACATGCTCGAAATCGATGCGTCCCTCAAGCGCTTTGGCGAGCGGCGCCATCTCTTCGCCGACAAGCAGGGCGAATTGCACTCCGGCCGCGACGAGCGGAGCCGCGAGATCCGCGTGATACGCCTCCCCGCCCGGCCCCAGCTCCTTCATCGCACCGAGAATCGCGATCTTGCGGTCGGCGGATTCGGTGCCGAACTGGCCGATCGTCGCGGCCATCGAGGCGGGATTCGCGTTATAACTTTCGTCGATGACGAGGATGTGCCCGCCCGGAACCTCGACGCGGTGGCGCGCGCCGCGACCGGCAAGCCCGCCCATCTCGGCAAAGGCGAGGCCCGCCGCGGGCAGGTCGCCGCCGACCGCCTTGACGGCCGCGAGCACGGCGAGCGAATTGGACACCCAATGCGCGCCGGCCTGCGCGATCGTGAAGCAGAGGAGCGAGTCCTGGACCTGCGCGGTGACAAGCGAGCCGCCCCGCCCGTCGGATAGCCAGTCGACCGCGCGGACATCGGCACCGACCCCTAGACCGAAGCTGACGATATGGGCGGCGTGCATTTCCGCCTTGGCGCGCAACCTTGCATAATGCGGGCTGTCGAACGGCACGATCGCGGTGCCACCGGGTTCGAGCCCCTCGAAAATTTCGCCCTTCGCGTCAGCGATGGCCTCTTCGCTGCCGAAATATTCCATATGTGCGGGGGCGATGGTGGTGATGATTGCGACGTGCGGGCGCACCATGCGCGTCAATTCGGCGAGCTCGCCCGCGTGGTTCATCCCCATTTCGAACACACCGAAATCGGCGGTCGAGGGCATGCGCGCGAGGCTCAATGGCACGCCGACATGATTGTTGTAGCTTTTGACCGAGCGATGCGCCTTGCCTGGGCGAAAACGGTCGAGCGCCGCGAACAGCGCTTCTTTCGTCCCCGTTTTGCCTGCCGATCCGGTGACGCCGATGATCCGGCCGTGGCTCCGCGCGCGCGACGCGGTGCCGAGCGCGTTCAGCGCGACCGCGCTGTCGGCGACGCGGACGTGCGGATGATCGATGTCCGTTTCGCAGACGATGCCCGCGGCGCCCGCCGCGATCGCCTTGTCGATAAAGGCATGCCCGTCGGCGGTCTCGCCCTTCATTGCGATGAACAGGTCGCCCTTCGTCACCTCGCGCGAGTCGAAGGCGACGCCGTGCGCGGTAAAGTCGGCGCTCGCGGTGCCGCCGGTGGCCGAAGCGATGGCGCGTGCGGTCCAGAGCGGGTTCATGCTGCCTCCTCGCGCGCGACCGCGACATCGTCGAAGGGAATGACGCGCATATCGTCGCCGCGGCCGACGATCTGGCCCTGCTCGTGCCCCTTGCCCGCGATGCAGATGATGTCATCGACCTTTGCTTCCCCGATCGCGGCGGCGATCGCGGCGCGGCGGTCGCCGATGACCTGCGCGGCGGGTGCGGCGGCAGCGATTGCGCCCCGAATGACGGCGGGATCTTCGCCGCGCGGATTGTCGTCGGTGATGATCAGCACGTCGGCCTTGGCCGCGGCGACCTTGCCCATCTCGGGTCGCTTCGCCTGGTCGCGGTCGCCGCCGGCGCCGAAGACGAGGATCAGGCGGCCCGTCGCGTGCGGGCGCAGCGCGTCGAGCGCGGCCTCGATCGCGTCGGGAGTATGCGCATAATCGACATAGACGGGCGCACCCGTCCGGGTGATCGCCGCGCGTTCGAGGCGGCCGCGCACCGGCTGTAGCCGCGCGAGATTGCCCAGCGTCTGCGCCGCGTCGCCGCCGGTCGCGATGACCAGACCCGCCGACACCAGCGCGTTCGCGACCTGATAGGCGCCGATCAGCGGCAGGTCGACCTTTTGGGTGAGGTCGCCCGCCGCGATGACGAGCACCTGGCCGAGCTGGGTTGGCTCGCGCGAGACGAGGCGGAGCGTTTCGCCCTTCGCGCCGACGGTCAACAGACGGAGGCCGCGCGCCATCACCGCATCGATCACTTCGGCCGAATAGGCGTCATCGGCCCAGATGACCGCCGCGCCATCCTGCTCGACCACCTCGTCGAAAAGCCGCATCTTGGCGGCGAGATAGGCTTCCATAGTGCCATGATAGTCGAGATGATCGTGGCTGAGATTGGTGAAGGCGGCGGCCTTCACCGGCAGACCTTCGGTGCGATACTGGTCGAGGCCGTGGCTCGACGCTTCGAACGCCGCGTGAGTGATGCCTTCGGCCGCCAGACCCGACATGTTCGAGAGAAAGGTGACGATGTCGGGCGTCGTCAGCCCCGTCGAGGCGCTGTCCTGCGACGTCGTGATGCCGAGCGTGCCGATCGAAGCGGCGTTGAACCCGGCCATCCGCCACAGTTGGCGCGTCATTTCGACCGTCGAGGTCTTGCCGTTCGTGCCCGTCACCGCGGCGCAGGTCGCGGGAAAGCGGTGGAAGAAGCGCGCGGCGATATGTGCGAAGGCGCGGCGCGGGTTGGCGTCGGCGATGTGCACCGCGCCATCGACCTTAGCTTCGGGACGCGCGACGATCGCGACCGCACCCGCTTCGACAGCGGCGGCAATGAAATCCTCGCCGTTGAACTTTTCGCCGGCGAAGGCGCCGAAAATCGTCCCCGGCGCGACCTTGCGATGGTCGATCGCGAGTCCCGTCACGACGGGATCGCTGCCCTCCGGCGCCTGATCTTCGAGCAGCGCGGCGAGACGCATCAGTTCGTTTCCTCGCCTCTCCGCAACAGCGGGGTCAGTTCGGAGACATCGACGTCGCGGCTTTCATCGGGGAAAACGCCGAGCATCGGACCCGCGCGCGTCACGACCTTGCGCACCACCGGCGCCGCGGTCCAGCCGGCGGTCCGCTGGCCGGAGCTGAAGGCATTGCCTTTGGGCTCGTCGATCATCACCAGCACCACATAGCGCGGATTGTCCATCGGGAAAGCCGCCGCGAAGGTCGAGACGAGCGAATTACGGCGATAGCCACCCGCGCCGGGCTTTTCGGCCGAGCCGGTCTTGCCCCCGACGCGGAAGCCCGGCGCATCGGCCTGCTTGCCGGTGCCGTCGGACACGATCAGGCGAAGCAACTGGCGCATCCGCGCGCTGGTCGACGCCTTGAATACGCGGCGGCCCTGCGGCGGCGCCTGGTCGCCGAGCTTGAGCATCGTCGCGGGACGATACATGCCGCCGTTGACAAGCGCGGCATAGGCGCTGGCGAGATGCAGCGGGGTCACTGCGATGCCATGGCCATAGCTGGTCGTCATCGTCGTCACGCGCCCCCAGTCCCTGGGCCATAGCGGAAAGGCACGTTCCTTCAGTTCGATTTCGGGCCGCTTGTCGAAATTCAGATTGCGGAACAGCCGCTCCAGATTCTCGCGGCCGAGTTCGTCAGCGATGCGCGCGGTCGCGATGTTCGAGCTTTCGATCAGCGTCTCGGGCACATTATACCAGCGTCCGGGATGGCTGTCGCGAATGCGGAAGCCGGCGATCGGGAGCGGCGCCGTGGCGTCGTAGCGCCGCGCCATGCTGGTGATCGTGCCGTCGTCGATCGCGGCCCCGATCGACAGCGGCTTGAAGGTCGAACCAAGCTCGTAGAGATTATAGGTCACGGCGTTGCGGCGCGTCGCCGGGTCGCTGCCGGTCAGCTTGTTCGGGTTGAAGGTCGGCAGCGAGGTCATCGCCGCGACTTCGCCGGTATGGACGTCGAGGATGATCCCCGCGCCGCCGATCGCCTCGAGGTTCGCGACCGCCGAGCTCAGCTCGCTTTCGAGCACCCCTTGCACGCGCGCGTCGATCGACAGCGCGAGCGGTTCGCCGCGCGTGGCCTTGTCGATCAGCCGCTCGTCGAAGGCGCCTTCGACGCCGGTGACGCCGTGCCCCTCGGCATTGGTGAAGCCGAGCACATGCGCCGCGAGCGTCAGCTGCGGATAGAGACGTTCCTTTTCGCGCGGGAAGTCGAAGCCGACATCGCCAATCGCGTTCACCGCCGCGACCTGATCGGGCAGCGCACGGCGGCGGATGTAGGTCGGGCGCGACCCGCTGACCTTTACGAGCAATTCCTCGCGCGGCATGTCGGGGAAAATCTTGTGCAGTTCGTCGGCGAGATATTGCCGGTTGTTGAGCAGCTTCGACGGGACGACGCGGATCGAATAGCCGTCGATCGTGCGTGCGAGCGGCACGCCATTGCGGTCGACGATGTCGGCACGCGCCGGAACGAAAGCGGTCGCCGCGTTGGCGCTCGACGAGGTATCGAAGAGCGCGAAATAGAGCAGCCGCACCGACACAACGAAAAATGCCGCCATGAACAGCAGCATCAGGATCATCAAACGCTGTTGTGCGGTCAGCAATATCTGCTGCCGCACCCCGGCGGTTCGGACCCGCGTTGGACGGACGACCAGCGTGTTCATCGGCCGGGCTTGCCTCCTGCGGCTTCGGCGGCCGCCGCGCGCTTGAGGTCGGCGAGCGTCGATTCGGCGAGGAGCTGATCCTCGATCATCTTGAGCTGTTCGCGGCGGCGCGTCGGCGCCATCCGCGGCGTCACGTCGCTGCGGATCGCAGTGTCGGCCTGCGCGAGGACGACCGGCTTGGCGGCGGCGGGCTTCACCGCCGCGGACGTGCTGGCGACCCGGCTTTCTTTCGATGCGCTGGCGACAGGCGTGCCGACGGGCGACACCATCGCCATCAACACCGGCGCAACCTCGTTGGCGCCGCGCGCGCGCGGCAGGCGGTCGAGCGAGGCGAGTTGGCGCTCGCTTTCCAGATATTGCCCCGCGTCGGGCGCCGAATAGCCGAAGGTGTCGGCGTTCCACTGTTCGAGCTGGCGCATCGAGGCGCGCACCGCGAGTTCGGATTCGAGATAGCGGATATTGTCGCGCGTGCGGTCGATCTGCTTTTCGATGCGCGTCAGCTCGCTGCGCGTCGCCGCGACCTTGAGCGACACAGGATAGAGCATCATCGCGAAGATGAGCACGAGCAGGACCAGGCCGATTCCCTGAAGCTTGCGGGCCGCCATCAGCATGACATCGCCTCCTTGATCGAATGGGCCGGAGCTGCGGTCCGGATCGCGCTGCGCAGCGTCGCCGAACGCGCGCGCGGGTTGCGCGCCTCTTCGGCTTTGCCCGGGCGCACCTTGCGCGCCGGGGTTTCGAAAGTTGCGGCCCGCGCCAGAGGGAGCGGCGCGGGCCGGTGGCGCGAACCGGCGGCATCGCCACCGCTGCGTTCGCGCAGAAAGTTCTTCACAATCCGGTCCTCGGTGCTGTGGAAGCTGACGACCGCGAGCCGGCCGCCAGGACGAAGCAGCCGTTCGGCGGCGTTGAGGCCGGCCATCAGTTCGTCGAGCTCGGAATTGATGTGGATACGGATCGCCTGAAAGCTCTTGGTCGACGGATCCTTGGGCGCGCCCGGCGGATGGCGCAGCGCCTTGCGGATCACCGTCGCGAGTTCGCCGGTGCGGGTGAGCGGCCGCGCGGCGACGATCGCACGCGCGACGCGGCGCGACTGGCGTTCGTCGCCATAGTGGAAGAGGACGTCGGCGATCACATGCTCGTCGGCGCTGTTGAGCCAGTCGGCGGCGCTTTCACCCTCCTGCGCCATGCGCATGTCGAGCGGGCCATCCTTCTGGAACGAAAAGCCGCGCTCGCCCTGGTCGAGCTGCATCGACGAGACGCCGATGTCGAAAGTGATGCCGTCGACCGCGTCGATCCCGCGCTCGGCGAGCAGCCGGTCGATCTCGCCGAAGCGGCCGTGGATCAGCGTGAGCTTGCCGTCGGCCTCGTCGACCAGCGTCTGCCCTGCGGCAATCGCGTCGGGATCACGGTCGCAGGCGATGACGTCGGCGCCCGCCGCGAGCATCGCACGCGTGTAGCCGCCGGCACCGAAGGTCGCATCGACGTGGCGTTCACCGGGATGAATAGCGAGCGCGGCGATGACTTCTTCACGGAGGACCGGATCGTGACGGGGATCGCGAGGCAGGTCGGTCACTTGCGCCCCTTCCCTTTCGTCGCGTCCCACGACGCCGCGAGGCGCTGGAGCACCGGGTCCGCCTCGGCGCATTCTGCCAAGGTCGGAAGCCACCAGATTTCGAGGCGGCGGCCCGAGCCCACAAAAGCGGTCGCGCCGGCATCGCCGACGCGGTCGCGGTGGATGAAGCTGGGAAGGAAGCGACCGCTGTCGTCGAGCGCATAGGGCTCGGTGTAGCTGAAGCGCTTCTTGAACTCGCTATCCTCGTCGAAGTCGAGGTTGCGCAGCCGCGCAGTTTCGCGGTCGCGTTCGATCTCGCCGTTCAGCCGGTCGTACTGATCCTGGCCATAGGCGACGAGGCACGGCAGTTTTTCGTGAAAGCCGACCCAAAGCACGCGCTGGCCGTCCGCAATGAGGGGCACATTGTTGCGGAACTGCGAGGGGACGGCGATCCGACCCTTGCCATCGATCGCGGCGAAGCTGGTGCCCGCATACTGGCCGGGCGTCACAATCGCCATCGCTCTGCCCCCGTATCGCGCCACCGGGCAAAACTTCCCCGTCCCCGGAATCGCCTGATTCCAGCTAGTTCGGCACGGGTGGAGAATGCCCCTCTCCGATTCCTAAGTATCAACTATAGATCGGGGTGGAAAGGGGTAATTTAGGGCAAAATAGGGAATCTAACCCCCATTTGCCGCAAAATGATCTCCGAATTGGGCAAATACCCGTCCCACAGCGCTCGGCGGCACCGCGCGACAGGCTTCGATCGGGGTAAATTGGGGCGAACAGGCCCGACTCAGGTGGTTCAGGCGCGAATCCAGAGCGGATGCAGCAAGCTGTTTCCGGCACCGCGCCACAGGCGGGCCGAAAGCCATTCCATCGTATCGGCCTGCCGAAGGTGCGTCGCGCCCGGAACCGGCGATTGCCAAAGCGGAGTGAAGAGCAGATCGGCATCGCCCGCCAGCCAGACCTCGCCCTGCCCTATCCAGCATTGCGCAACGCGGCGATCGGCGTAGGCGCGGCACGCCGGCGGCAGACGATCCAGGCGTCCCGCACTGAACAGGCGCAGGCGCGCGCCATCGACATCGACCGGCAGCGGCTTGCTCTCACCGGCGGGCGCGGCCCCCAGCGTCACGCCCCAATGATCGAGCAGCGGGGTGAGCAGGCTCGTCACCGGCGCGTTGCGCGGATCGCCGAGCGGATGGCGCGCCGGCCAGCCCGACAGCGCATCGGCGAGTATGACCGCGCGCCCGCCGCCACGCACGAACGCATCGATCGCGACCAGTTCCTGCGGCGCGAGCGCGCGCGGGTGGGCGATCAGCAGCGTCCCGCCCGGCGGCGGCACATGATCGGCGAGGCTGTCGACCAGCGACACCGGCCCCGCCGCCGCCAGTCGCGCGAGCGCCGGATCGTCGTTCGCCCCCTCGGCGATCATCGCCGCGATGCTCGGGCTTGCCGACCAGCGCAGCGGCAGGCCGGTGAGCATCGTGACGGCGGGCGCGTCCGCCGAAGCCGAGGCGGGGCGATAGAGGGCCGCCAGCAGCGCGTGCCCCGCCCCGAACCAGCCGGCCACGAGCAGAAATCCGGCGAGCCACGGCAGCAATGTAAACCGGCTGCGCCATTGGATGAGCCGGTCCGCCAGCCAAGCGGCGGCGGCCCCCGCCATGATCGTCACGAGCAGTTGCAACCACGCCGCCGATCCGGCGAGCACAACGCCGAGCAAAGCCTGCGTTATCGCCACAAGCACGAGAGTGAGAAGCCAAGCACGCCGCCGCACCGCGATGGGCTCGCCGCGCTGCCACCAGGCCAAAAGCACCATCGGCGGCGCAAGCAGCGGGATCGCGAGCGCCGGATCGATGCGGCCAAGCAGCGCCTGCCCGCCCGCCACCCAAGCCAGCGCGACGATCGCGGCGGCGATTATGAAAGCGCGCAGCATGGGCCGGCGCGACGCCGCGATCACTGTTCCGACTGGCGCGCGCGCTGGAGGGCGGGATCGGGTTCGAGGTCGGGCACGGTCGACGACGATGGCGTCGCCTGCGGCACCTTTACCGGCGTCGCGGCATTTTCATCCTTCGACGAGGGCGACACCGCCTGGACGCCCAACTCTTCCAATGGCGCGCCGCTGGTTTTCTCTTCATCGCCCGGCATCTTGACTTCGGCGGTGGCGGTGGCGTCGCCGTCCGCGCTTTGCCGGGCTCGATCGCCGATCAACCCGGCCATCCCGACGAGCAGCAACACCGTGAGTACCCCGGCGATGCCGATTTGCAGGCGGCGCATCGTATCGTTGACGGGCACGGTCGGGGGCGGCGGCGGCGCCTCTTTTGGCGACGAGGGCGTTTCGATCCGTACGCTCATGCCGCTGCCTCCTTCAGCGTCTCCAGTCCTTTGCTCGCCAGCCATTCGGGGTTGTAGAGCGTCGAGAGATAGCGAAACCCGCTGTCGCAGAGGATGGTTGCAATCCGCTTGCCCGGCCCCAATTGCCGCGCGAGCGCCATCGCCCCCGCGACGTTGATCCCCGACGACAGGCCAAGGCACAGCCCCTCCTCGTCGAGCAGTTGGCGAACCACAGCCAGCCCCTCGGCATCCGAAACCCGGAACTGCGTGTCGATCGGCGCGCCGTCGAGATTGGCGGTGATGCGGTTCTGCCCAATCCCCTCGGCAACGCTGTTGCCTTCGGCGCGCAGCTCGCCGCACTGGTAATAATTATAGAGCCCCGCGCCGTGTGGATCGGTGAGCGCGATGACGATGTCCGGATCATGCGCCTTTAGCCCGAGCCCCGTGCCCGCGATCGTGCCGCCGGTGCCCGCTGCGCAGGTGAAGCCGTCGATGCGGCCGTCCATCTGGTCCCAAATCTCTTCGGCGGTGCCCAGCACATGCGATTTGCGGTTCGCGATATTGTCGAACTGGTTGGCCCAGATCGCATTTTCGGTTTCCTCGGCGATGCGGCGCGAGGTGTGGACGAAATGGCCGGGGTTGGCGAAGGGCGCGGGCGGGACGAGCACCAGCTCGGCGCCCAAGGCGCGGATCGTCGCCATTTTCTCGGCGCTCTGGTTGTCGGGCATGACAATGATCGTCTTGTAGCCGAGCGCATTGCCGACGAGCGCAAGCCCGATGCCGGTGTTGCCCGCGGTCCCCTCGACGATCGTGCCGCCAGGGCGCAAACTGCCGTTCGCTTCGGCATCGCGGACGATATAGAGGGCGGCGCGGTCCTTCACCGATCCGCCGGGGTTGGCATATTCGCACTTGCCCCAGATTTCGCAGCCGGTGGCTTCGCTTGGCCCCTTGAGCAGCACCAGCGGGGTATTGCCGATGAGGTCGAGGCTGTTTGCAGCAATAGTCATAAGCATGATCTAGGGCGCCTCCCGCAGCCCCGCAAGACAGCTTCGCTTGCCCTGCCAATGTTCGGCCTTTGTCGACCAACGGCCATCGAAGTCCGACGAACGACAGCCCGAGGCCAGGTCAAAGGTTGAGATTGTTACGGTATATCATTACTAGATGCGCCGACAGGTCGCCATAACAACAGGACTCTCCCCTTATGCGTTTGCTTTGCTCCGCCGGTTTCACCTTTGCCATCTTCCTCGCCGCCCCCGCCTTTGCGCAGGACCGCGCCGCCGCGGGCAGCGACGATGATGTGCACACCGGCAAACCGATCGTCGTCACCGCGCCCTATGTCCGCAGTCTCGACATCCTGGGCAATGTGTCGGTGCTCGAGGGTGACGAACTGGCGCGCGACATTCGCGGACAGATCGGCGACACGCTCACCCGCCAGCCGGGTGTGTCGGCGACCAGCTTCTCGCCCGGGGCTTCGCGCCCCGTCCTCCGCGGCTTTTCGGGCGAACGCGTGCGTGTGCTGACCGACGGCATCGGGTCGATCGACGCGTCGAACACCTCCGCCGACCATGCGGTCACCATCGACCCGCTGACCGTCGAGCGCATCGAAATCCTGCGCGGGCCCGCGGTGCTGCTGTTCGGCAGCCAGGCGATCGGCGGCGCGGTGAATATGTTCGACCGTCGGATCCCCCGGAAAGTCCCCGCCGACCATGTCCATATCGACGCGATCGGCGGCTATGCGACCGCGGCGAACGACCGCAACATCGGCAGCTCGATCGACGTCGCGCTGAGCCCGCAGATCGTCGCGCATCTCGACAGCAGCTGGCGCAAGACGGGCGACACCCGCACCGGCGGCTTCGTCTATGCCCCCAATATTCGCGGCGACCTGCTCCACCTTGCGGAACATGCGGTCGAGGACGGGCATCCGGGCGAAGCGGCCGAACTGACCGCACAGGCGGGTAAGCGCGGCAAGATCGACAACACGCAGAGCGAGACCTGGACCGCTGGCGGCGGCATCTCACTGATTAACGACGGCGGGCAGCTCGGCCTTTCGATCGGCTATTTCGATACCAATTATGGCGTGCCCGACCGGCCGAACACCGCGCATGATCATGGCGGCGAGGAGGAAGAGGGCGGCCATGAGCATGGCGAAGGCCCCGTCACCATCGGCATGAAACAATGGCGCGCGGACCTGCGCGGCGAAGTCGAGTTGGGCAACGGCTTCTTCGACAAGCTGCGCATCCGCGCGGGCTTTGCCGATTACAAGCACACCGAGTTCGAGGGCGACGAGGTTGGCACCGTCTTCACCAACCAGGGCGTCGAAGGCCGGATCGAAGTGGCGCAGAACGACCGCGGCGGCTGGCGCGGCGCGAGCGGCGTGCAGTATAGCCACCGCGACTTCGATGCGGTCGGCGCCGAGGCGTTCGTGCCGCGCAACCTGACCGACCAGTTCGCGCTCTTCACGCTGCAGGAATATACGATGGGCCCGCTCGGCCTCGAAGCCGCGGCGCGCTACGAAAAGACCAATGTGCGCGCGCAGACGGTGGGATTCGAGCGCAGCTTCGACAGCTTCTCGGGCGCGCTCGGCGCAACCTATGACATATTCGAGGGTGCGAAATTCGGCGTCTCGGTATCGCGCGCGGTGCGTGCGCCGTCGGCCGAGGAATTGCTGTCGAACGGTCCGCACATCGCGACGCAGAGCTTCGAGCTCGGCGACCCGAATTTGAAGCGCGAATCGAACTGGGGCGCCGAAGCCTCGTTCAAGATCAAGACCGACGCCTTCAACCTGAGCCTCACCGGCTATTCGAACTGGTTCGACAACTTCATCTATTCGGCCGCGACGGGCGCGGAAGTGGACGAGCTGCCCGTCTTCCAATATTTCCAGCGCGACGCGCGCGTCTATGGCTTCGAGGCCGAGGCGAGCGCACGGCTGGCGCAGATCGGCGGGTTCAACATCGTCGGCGATGTGACCGCCGACATGACGCGCGCGAAGATCAAGAATGCCGGGCTCGACCGCAACGTGCCGCGCATTCCAGCACTTCGCGTGCTCGGCGGGCTTGAGGCGCAGGGCGAACGTGTCGATGCGCGCGTCGAGGTCGAATGGACCGACGACCAGACGCGCGTCGCGCAGTTCGAGACGCCGACCGACGGCTTCACCTTGGTCAACGCCTCGATCAGCTGGCGCCCACTTCCCGACACGAAGAATCTGACGCTCAGCCTGTCGGCGAACAATATCTTCGACGTCGAAGCGCGCCGCCACGCCAGCTCTACGAAGGATTATGTGCCACTGGCCGGACGCGATTTCCGGCTGACAGCCCGGGCGAGCTTCTGACCCCTCTCTCCGCTCGTCCCGCGGGCCGGGTCCGGTTCAGCCGGATCCGGCCCGTTCGGGTTCAGAAGGCGAGCAACTTGCGCTTGTTCCAGTAGATCGAGGTCGCGGCGGCATAGGCGCCGACCTTTTCCCATGCGGCGCCATCGACCTTTTCAATGTCGACGCCGTTTTCGATATAGGCTTGTACGATCTTCATGATCTGATCCTCGGTCATGTCGCCCGACAGATCGGGGTTCGCGCCGCCGGGACCGAAATCGAGCGCCTTGTCGACGGTCACGCTCGACAGGCCAAGTTTTGCGATGTCGCCCATCAGCCATTCGCGCGAAACTGTAGTCGAAATAGACAGTCTTTTGTTCGGCCGTGATGCCATGGCGCGTAACGCAATCGTCGGTGACCGCACCAAGCTGTTTGAACAGGGCCTCGCGCGATGCTTCGTCGCCGCCTCCGGCCATCGCGAGGCCGATCGCGTTCTTGGTGCCGACCGGAACCGACGTGACGACGCAATCGAACTTTTCGCCCTCCTGCGCCCGAACAGCGCCCGGCAGCATCGCCAAGGCCAGCGCAACGCCCGCCGTCAGACCCTTGTGCATCGACGAATCCTTCCGCCCTTCAAGGTGCAACCCCTCAGGACAGCATGGCCATCCCGCCGTTCACATGCAACGTCTGACCGGTGACATAGCCCGCTTCCTTCGACGCGAGATAGACGACCGCGGCAGCAATATCGCTGCCCTCACCCATCCGGCCGGCCGGAATGCGCTGGTTGAGCGCCTCTTTTTGCGCGTCGGGCAGGTCGTCGGTCATGGCGGTGGCGATAAAGCCCGGTGCGACGCAGTTCGCGGTGACGCCGCGGCTCGCCAGTTCCTGTGCCAACGCCTTGGTCATGCCGGTGACGCCCGCCTTCGACGCGGCATAATTGGCCTGCCCGGGGTTGCCCGTCGCACCGACGACGCTGGTGATCGAGATGATGCGGCCGAAACGCGCCTTCATCATCGGCTTGGCGGCCGCGCGCGCGAGACGGAAATTGGCTTCGAGGTTGATGCGGATGACGTCCATCCACTCTTCGTCCTTCATCCGCATGATCAGATTGTCGCGCGTCACCCCGGCATTGTTGACAAGGATGTCGAGCTGGCCAAGCGCCTCGACCGCCGAGGGCACGAGCGCATCGACCGCGGCCGGGTCGCCGAGGTTGCACGGCAGCGCGACATGGTCGCCGCCGAGCGTGCCCAGAAAGGCGTTCAGCTTGTCGGCGTTGGAGCCCGACACCGCGAGCCGCGCGCCCTGCGCCGCGAGCGCCTGCGCGATGGCCGAGCCGATGCCGCCCGAAGCGCCGGTGACGAGGGCGGTCATGCCGCTGAGATCGAACATGTTCTTATTCCTCATTTCTGCATCCGTTCTTCGGATGTGGGTGTAGAATGGTTTTCGCGCAGAGGCGCAGAGAACGCAGAGTCTTTATGGTCATTGACCAGACGGCGAATGCCTTGCTTCAAAGTTGTCTCGCCAAAATTGATAAGTAGGCCCACAGGTAGATGGAGCAGCTTCAGATAGGTCAACACCTGCTTGGAATGGACTGGGTGCAGATTGTCGGCCGATTTGATTTCAACCACCAATCTTTCGTCGATCAAGAGATCCACGCGGGCAACTTCGGCAAACTCGATCCCATCGAAGACGATGTTGATAGGCCATTGCCGATCAACCTTATACCCCATCGCGGCCAAACGTCCGGCCAGAAGAGTTTCATAAACACTCTCGAGTAGCCCCGGCCCTATTTCACTGTGAAGGCGCATCGCAACGCCAATTACATCATGTGAAATCTGGTCGATATGCTGCGCCATATTCTCTGCGACCTCTGCGCCTCTGCGCGAATCTATTAAAGAACCTTCAGCATCATCTCGATGTCGTCCATCGAGATGACGCTGACCGTCTCGACCTCTTCGCTCGCGCTGCGCTTGACCATCGGCGAGAGGACTTTGCCGCCGAATTCGACGAACTGTGTGACGCCGATGCCCTCCATCGCGCCGACGCTTTCGCGCCAGCGGACACGGCCGGTGACCTGCTGAACGAGCAGGTCGCGGATCGTCTCGGCGTCGCTCACCGGGCTGGCGGTGACATTGGCTACAACGGGGATGAGCGGCGCGGCGGGTGCGTTGGCGCCGAGCGCCTCGGCCATCGCGTCGGCGGCGGGCTGCATCAACGGGCAGTGGAAAGGCGCCGAGACGGGCAGCAGGAGGCCGCGCTTGATGCCGAAATCCTTGACCAGCGCGACCGCGCGCTCGATCGCGCCCTTGTGGCCCGAGATCACGACCTGCGTCGGATCATTGTCGTTGGCGACGGTGCAGACCTCGCCTTCGGCCGCCGCGTCGGCGAGTTTCTGCGCCGATTCGATGTCGGCGCCGATCAAGGCCGCCATCGCGCCGACGCCGACGGGCACCGCCGCCTGCATCGCCTGCCCGCGCGTCTTGAGGAGCCGCGCGGTGGTTGCGAGATCGAATGCACCGGCAGCGCAAAGCGCGCTATATTCGCCAAGGCTGTGGCCCGCGACATAACCGGCCTTGGCCGAGAGCGTCACCCCGCCTTCCTTTTCGAGCACGCGCAGCGTCGCGACGGCATTGGCCATAATCGCCGGCTGGGCGTTTTCGGTGAGCATCAGATCTTCCGCCGGTCCCTCGGTCATCAGCTGGAACAGCTTCTGGCCGAGCGCGTCGTCGACTTCCTGAAACACTTCGCGCGCGACCGGCGAAGCGTCCGACAATGCCTTGCCCATGCCGACGGCCTGGCTGCCCTGACCCGGAAAAATAAATGCGCGCATCTTGCGTCCCCTGCGGTAATATTCGTTACCGCGCGCCTATTCCTTCACCCCGCGCGATGCAAGCCGAAGGGCACGACCTTGTTCGCCGCATCGTGGCCGATGTCCGCGCGGCCGAGCCAGGGGATGCCGGTGCGATGGCACCAATCGCGGGCGATCTCGTCGGCCTCCATTCCGAAGGGACGGTCGTTTTCCGGAATGTCGCCGACCCGCCCGAGCCGCAATCCCGCAAGCCCGCGCGGGCCCAGGCAGGTCGCGACATGGAAGAAGGCGCGGTCGAAGGCGTAGAGATATTCGCTGACCTCCTCGACGAGCACGACATGGCCCGCAAGGTCAGGTTCGAGCGGGGTGCCGAGCAGCATCGACAGCGTCATCAGGTTAAACGCCGCATGGCGCGCGCCGTGCTGCAAGCCCCCCTCACACGCCGCCGGATCGCGCGCGACCAGCCAGTCGAGCGCACGCAGCACCGCCGCCTCGCCGCCGTCGCGGCGGATGTCGGCGACCATCGGGCCGTGCGCGACATGGTCGAACCCCTCGCGATAGAGCGCGCCGAGCAGATTGCCCTGATCCGAATAGCCGAGGAACGCCTTGGCCCGCGCCGCGTCGGTCATCGCCGCGACCGCATCCTCGGCGATCCGGCATGCGCCATAGCCGCCGCGCGCGAACCAGATCGCATCGATGTCGGGGCGGTTCGCCATTTCGACGAGCGCGGCGAAGCGGTGGCCATCCTCGCCCGCAAAATGACCGTGGACGGCGAAGCACTGCGGGTCGAAGACGAGCTCGACGTCGGGGTAGCCGAGGCTTGCGAGCGCGCGCACCGCCTCCGCATCGTCGGGCAGGATCGGGGTCGACGGGGCAACAATGCCGATACGCATGGACTGGCTGATTCCTCGATCCGCCCGGTACGAGCGGTTATTGCGGCGGGTGCGGTTGCAAAGCCTTCATCAAAGCCATATCGCGCCGCGATGGCCGAAAACAAATCCTATTTCTTCTGCGGCATCGGCGGGTCAGGCATGCTGCCGCTCGCAATGATCGTCGCGGCGCGCGGCGACGCGGTTTCGGGGTCCGATCGCAGCCGCGACCAGGGCCGGACGCGCGAGAAATTCGCCTGGCTCGAACAGCAGGGCATCGCCTTTTATCCGCAGGATGGCAGCGGGCCCAAAGCCGGCCAGATCCTCGTCGCGTCGGCGGCGATCGAGGACAGCGTTCCCGATATTGCCGCGGCCAATGCGCTCGGCCTCGCGCGCATGACCCGCGCCGATCTCAACGCCGCCCTGTTCAACGAGGCCGACAATGCGATCGGCGTCGGCGGGACGAGCGGCAAGTCGACCGTCACCGGGATGATCGGCTGGATCCTCGAAAGCGCGGGCCGGAAACCGACCGTGATGAACGGCGCGGTAATGCGCAATTTTTCGGGCGACGACAGACCATTCGCAAGCGCCCTCGTCGGCGACGCCGCGATCTATGTCAGCGAAGTCGACGAAAGCGACGGATCGATCGCGCTTTATCAACCCGATGTCGCGGTCATCACCAACATCAGCCTCGACCACAAGAGTCTCGCCGAATTGCACCAGCTCTTCGGCGAATTTGCTGCCAAAGCGCGGGTCGCGGTGGTCAATGCCGATGATGCCGAGTCGGCGCCGCTATTGTCGGGGCGCAATGTCGTGACCTTTGGCTTCGACGATGCGGCGACGATCCGCGGCAGCGATTTCGGGGCGCTGCCCGACGGCTGCCGCTTCGCCGTCCATGCCGATGGCACCGCCTATCGGGTGAAGCTTCGCATGCCCGGCCGCCACAATGCCGCCAACGCGCTCGCCGCCATCGCCGCCACGCACGCGGCGGGCACAACGGTCGCACAGGCGGTCGAGGCGCTGGCGGACTTCGCCGGCCTCGCGCGCCGCTATGAGGTGCTCGGACAAACAGGCGGGATCACGGTGATCGACGATTTCGCGCACAACCCCGACAAGGTGGCCGCGACGCTGGCGGCCGTCGCCGAACTGCCCGGCCGCGCCCTCCTCTTCTTCCAGCCGCACGGCTATGGCCCGCTGCGTCAGATGGGCAAGGAACTGGCGGCGAGCTTCGCAGCCCGAATGCGCCCCGAAGACCGGCTGTTCGTCTGCGACCCCGTCTATTTCGGCGGCACCGTCGACCGTAGCATCGGCAGCGAAGCACTGGTCGCCGACATCGTCGCGGGCGGCGCCGACGCGGTGCACATGACCACCCGCGCGGCGTGCGGCGCCGCGATGCTCGACGAGGCCAAGGCGGGCGACCGCATCCTCATCCTCGGCGCGCGCGACGACACGCTCACCGAATTCGGGCGCGAACTCTTGGGAAAGCTGGCCGTGCGCGCTTGATTTCCTCCCGCGAATCTGTATAGGCCGCCGCTTCGGGGCGAGGCCACGTTGCCATCGCCCCGTTTGCTTTGCATCAATCCGCAAAGCTTGACGACAGCCGGAGGGGTTTCGCGATTGGCGCGGAACCAGCGATCGGCCAAATCGAAGGAAGCGCACCATGCCGTTTTACGAGCATGTTTTTATCGCGCGTCAGGACCTGAGCCAGGCTCAGGTCGACGCGCTGGCGGAAACCGTCACCAACGTCATCGGCGAATATAAGGGCACGGTTCACAAGACCGAGACCTGGGGCCTGAAGCAGCTCGCCTACAAGATCCAGAAGAACCGCAAGGGTCATTATGTGATGTTGTCGGCTGAAGTCGCAGGCGAAGCCATCGCAGAGATCGAGCGTCAGGCTGCGATCAACGAAGATATCATCCGCTGGCTCACCATCAAGGTCGACGAACTCGAAAAGGGTCCGTCGGTGATGATGCGCAAGCAGGAACGTCGTGGCGGCCGCGGCCGTGACCGCGACGGCGAAGAATAAGGATAAAGATCATGGCACGACCCTTTTTCCGCCGCCGCAAGACCTGCCCCTTCAGCCAGAAGGACGCACCGGTCATCGATTACAAGGACGTCCGCCTGCTCCAGGGTTACCTGTCGGAGCGTGGCAAGATCGTCCCGTCGCGGATCACCGCGGTGTCCACCAAGAAGCAGCGTGAGCTGGCGAAAGCGATCAAGCGCTCGCGCCACATCGGCCTGCTCCCCTACATTGTTAAGTAAGGAGGGCTGACCGATGGAAATCATCCTGCTCGAACGCATCGAGAAACTGGGCGGTATCGGCGACGTCGTCACCGTCAAGAACGGCTTTGCCCGTAACTACCTGCTGCCGAACAACAAGGCGCTGCGCGCGAACGACGCGAACCGCAAGCTGTTCGAAGCCAACCGTTCGAAGATCGAGGCCGACAACGCCGAGCGTCGCACCGACGCCGAAGGCCGCGCCAAGGACATCGACGGCAAGCAGATCGTCCTGATCCGTCAGGCATCGAACACCGGCCAGCTGTACGGCTCGGTTTCGGTCCGCGACATCGTCGACGCGCTTGCGGAAGACGGTGTCGAGGGTCTCGGCAAGTCGATGATCGAGCTCGAACGCCCGATCAAGTCGCTCGGCCTGGTCGACGTCAAGGTCAAGCTGCACCCCGAAGTCGTCGTGACCGTGGGCGTCAACGTCGCGCGCTCGCCCGACGAAGCCGAAATGCAGAAGCAGGGCATCGACGTCATCGCGGCGATGTTCGAGGAAGAACAGGCCGAGGCAGTCGCCACGGCGCTGGAACCCGACAGCGAAGACGAGTTCGAAGACGCGGGCGCCGCTCCTTCGGAACTCGCTCCCGAAGCTGCTGCGGACGAAGCCGAAGAAGCTTAAGCTTCCCGAGGCCAAAGCCTTTTGAAAGGGCCGCGTTTCCGAAAGGGAGCGCGGCCCTTTTCATATGCGGCAAGCCCGGCGGCGAATGACCGGTTTCGGTCGGTTTCGGACTCCCCCCCCTCTCGTCATCCCGGACTTGATCCGGGATCCCGCTTATTGATGCACCGGCTGACTTCGCCTTCAAGCGGGACCCCGGATCAAGTCCGGGGTGACGAAGGGAAAGGACGCAACGACCGATTCTTCCCAAAGCATCCTCCGATCACCGCCTGATCTTGTCTGGCCAACCCGCCCGCCCTTTCCTATGGCTCGGCGATGGCCGACGATCCTTTCCAGCGCCGCTTTGCCGCCGATGCGAGCCTGCTGCCGCATATGGCGGACCTCGCCAACGACCGGGTGCTGATCGCGCTGCTGACCGAAGCCGAGTATCGCGCCGCAAGCTTCCTCGACCAGCGGCTGCTCACCGATCGCATCGGGCGCGAGTGGATGGCGTGGAACGCCCTGCCCGACCTCGGCGCCGCGGCGCCTGTCCCCCGCTTCATCTTCCATATCGGCCATGTCGGATCGACGCTCGTATCGCGCCTGCACGCCGAGGCCAGCGACGTGCTGCCGCTGCGCGAGCCGATGCTGCTCCGCACATTGGCGCAGGTTGCCGAACGGATCGAACGGCCCGAGTCGGTCTGGTCGCCCGAGCTTTACCGCGGGCGCCTTGCCCAAGCAGTCGGATGGCTGGGCCGCGGCTTTGCCCCCGGCCAGCGCGCGATGGTGAAGGCGTCGAGCGTGATCACCGCGATTGCGGACGATCTGACCGGCGCCGATGGCCGCGCGCTGTTCCTCTACGTCCCGCTCCCCCGCTACATCGAGACGATCCTGGCCGGCGAGGCATCGATGGCCGAGACGCTGGCGCAAGCCCCGGCACGCATGGCGCGACTGGCCGCGCGGCTGCCCGATTTCCCGTTCGCATTGTGGCAGTTGCCACCGGTGACGCGCATCGCGATGAGCTGGCTTTGCGAGATGGCGACGGCGCAGCGGACATTGCCGCGCACCGAACTGCGGCACCTGTGGGCCGATTTCGAAGGCGTGCTGGCCGATCCCGCCGCCGCACTCGCCGCGCAGTGCGGGCATTTCGGACTTTCCGTCGACGCGGCGCGGATCGATGCCGCGCTCGCCGGCCCCGTCATGCGCCAATATTCGAAGGCGCCCGAGCATGGCTATAGCCCCGATCTGCGCCGCGAGTTGCAGGCGCAGGCGGCCGCCGAGAATGCGCCAGCCATCGCCGAAGCGATCGCGTGGGTTGAAGGACTTGCGGCGCGCTATACAAAACTCGGCGCGCTGCCGATCCACGGCGAGTAGGAAAACAGATGTTCAAGATTGTCCAACTGCTCGATGACAATGCCGTCCGCGCGCTGCGCGAAATTGCCGCCAGCGGCAAGTTCGTCGACGGAAAGATCAGCAACCCGCACTCGAAGGTGAAGAACAACCTGCAGCTTCACGACGCGGGCGCCTATGAACGTTCGTCGAAGATCCTGCTCGATGCGATGGTACAGAGCCCCGATTTCATGGAATTCTCCTTTCCCGCGCGGATCGCGCCGCCGTTGATGACGCGGTACACGCCGGGCATGCATTATGGGCTGCACCCCGATGCCGCCTATATCCCTTTACCCGATGGCCAGCTGCGCACCGACGTCAGCTGCACTATCTTCCTGAACGATCCCGCCGATTATGACGGCGGCGCGCTGCATGTGCAGCTGGGCGGTGCCGACCTCCGCTTCAAGGAAGCGCCGGGGATCGCGGTTGTCTATCCCTCGCACACGCTGCACGAGGTCGAACCGGTGACGCGCGGCGAGCGGCTCGTCGCGATCACCTTCATCCAGAGCCTGATCCCCGACGTCGCGCACCGGAACCTGATGTACGAACTGAACGAGGTCGCCGCGATCGAGGGCGGCAAGATGGAACCCGCGAATTTCACGCGGCTGCAGGCGATCCAGTACCAGCTCTTGCGGATGTGGCGGCGCTAGGGCCGCCCCAACCCTTCAATAGCCCATCAGGCTCAGCACTTCCTTGCGGCTGCTTTGGTCTTCAAGGAAACAGCCGAGCAGGCGGCTCGTCACCATGCCGACACCCGGGGTACGCACGCCGCGCCCGGTCATGCAGCCATGCTGCGCGTCGATGACGACCGCGACGCCATGCGGCTGGAGATTGTCCCAGATGCACTTCGCGACCTCGGCGGTCAGGCGCTCCTGCACCTGCAGTCGCCGCGAAAAGCCGTTGAGCACGCGCGCCAGCTTCGAAATGCCGACCACGCGGTCGCGGGGCAGGTAAGCGATCGACGCCTTGCCCGTGATCGGCGCCATATGATGTTCGCAGTGCGACTGGAACGGAATGTCGCGCAGCAGGACGATCTCGTCATAGCCGCCGACTTCCTGGAATGTGCGCGACAGGTGGAGCGCAGGATCGTCGGCATAGCCGGAACAATATTCCTTCCACGCGCGCGCGACGCGGCGCGGCGTATCGAGCAGTCCCTCGCGCGCCGGATCATCGCCCGCCCACTCGATCAGCGTCCGCACGGCGTCCGCGACATGGTCGGGGACGACCACCTTGCCGTCCGGTCCCAACTCGGTGTTGTTGTCGCTCATCGCCCCGCTTTCACTGTTGCCATCATGCCGCACATTTCGACGCCAATGGCGCGAATGGCAAGGGCCGGACGAGAAGAATTTATGGCCGCCCACGAAGTTTACGTTGCGGAATCTGGGCTTTTTAACAGTTCCGAGACGCGCGGTTTCGCGTCCTTTTTTGGGCCAAACAAGTTACTTGACGCTTTCGTCAACTCGGCGCACCTTTAAGTCATACAGAACTCGCTCAAGCGGGTCGTATTCCGGAGAGGCCGGCGTATTCCCCGACGCCGGTGGGAGAGGACGATGACCAGCACAGCTGGCAAGTGGGATTCACGAGGGCACATGGTCGTTCTGGCCGGGTGCCCTTTGCCATGTCTGGTCGTTTCCCCTCCCCTTACCACAATTTGACGTTGGGCGGCCCCGCACCTGCGGGATCGAAAAAGGGAGGCTATAGATGAAATTCAAGGCACTGATCGGAACCTCGATCCTTGCGATGGCGGTGGCGACACCGGCATTCGCGCAGGACGCGGTGGATGAAGTGGAACGCGATGCTTTCGGCGGCGAAATCGTCGTCACGGCGCAGCGCCAGTCGGAACGCCTGCAAGACGTGCCGATCGCGGTCAGCGCCTTCTCGACCGAGGCGCTCGAAGCGCAGCAGATCAAGACGCCGTCCGATCTTCAGCTGACCTTGCCCAACGTCACCTTCACCAAGACCAACTTCACGGGCGCCAGCTTCACGATCCGCGGCATCGGCGACCTTTGCGTCGGCACGACGTGCGACAGCGCGACCGCGATCCACCTGAACGGCGACCCGCTGTTTTCGACCCGCCTGTTCGAAACCGAATTCTTCGACCTCGAACGCGTCGAAGTGCTGCGCGGCCCGCAGGGCACGCTGTTCGGCCGCAACGCGACGTCGGGAGTGGTCAACGTGATCACCGCGAAGCCGAAACTGGGGACATTCGAAGCCGCCGCCGAAGCCGAATATGGAAATTATAATTCCATGAAGGGCAAGGCGATGGTCAACATCCCGCTCGGCGACACCATGGGTATCCGCGTTGCGGGCATCTACCTGAACCGCGACGGCTATACGAAGAACAGCTTCCTCGACACGCGCATCGACGACCGCGATCTTTATTCGGTGCGCGGTTCGTTCCGCTGGGAGCCCAGCGACGATACGACGATCGACCTGCTCGCGTCCTATTTCCACGAAAAGGACAAGCGCACGCGCATCCAGAAACAGCTTTGCCAGCGCGACCCGACCGGCATCCTCGGCTGCTTGAACAGTCGCCTCGACAATTCGCCCTTCAACGGCAACGCGACCTTCACCGCGGCGCTGACCTCGCGCGAATTCCTGGCGACACAGGGGCTTCCTGCCGCCTTCGCCTTGGGCAGTCTCTATGGTCCCGACGTCTATGCCAATACGACGATTCCATCCGATCCGCGCACGGTGAACACCGCTTATACGCCCAGTTATTTCACCAGCGAACTGACGCTGCAGGGCCAGATAGAACATAATTTCGGGCCCGTATCGCTTCAGGTGTCTGGCCAGTATCAGAAAATCAAGCTGGACGCGTCACAGGATTATAACAGCAATATCGGCAACCGTGCGCTCTATGCGGGCGGCTTGGCAACGCTGCAAGCTGCGGCAGGCGGCGCGCTTGGCGCTGGCTTGGCGCCCTATTTCGCTCCGGTCGCAGCCGCACTGATCCCCAATGGTCCAACCGGTCAGCTCTGCACCTCGCTGGCGGAAGAAACCGGCACCGGGGCCTTTGGCGGCAATAAGATCTGTAGCGATCAGTCACTGCAGTTTGACCGATCGAACCAATATAACAGCAGCTGGTCGGCGGAAGGCATTTTGACCAGTGACTTCGACGGTCCATTCAACTTCCTGATCGGCGGCATTTATGCCGACTATAAATTGACCGAGAACAGCTATTATGTGAACGCCTTTCCGATCGATTACTTGACGGGCGTTCTCGGTGCCTTCTCTTCAGCTTTCAACGTCAACCGGACGCCGACGGGTGTCATCACGGGCGCGAACCCGTTACCGCCGGGCTATCTCGGGACGCCCTTTTTTCGCAATAATACGGCCGACTTGTCGATCAAATCCTATGGCCTGTTCGGTGAAGCCTATTTCGAATTCAGCGACCGGCTGAAACTGACCGCGGGCCTGCGTTATAACAACGACAAGAAGAGCGTCGTCGCGCGTTCGACCCTGGCCAGCTTCCTGGTGCCGCATAGCGCAACGGATGCCTTCGCTTCACCGACCGCCGCAGGCTTCGACGCCGATCCTGCAACGGTCTGTAACGTGGCAAGCAACGAAACGTCGAGCACGGTCGGCGCGATCGGGACGCTCGCAGGCTGCGAAGCGTTCCAAGGCCGCAGCGTGAAGTTCAACAAGCTGACGGGCCGTTTGGTGCTTGATTTCAAGGTCACCGACGACAATCTGATCTATCTGTCCTATTCGCGCGGTTACAAATCGGGCGGCATCAACCCCCCGCTGCAACCGATCTTCGCGGTTCCCGAATCCTTCGCCCCCGAACAGGTCGATGCGTTCGAAATCGGGTCGAAGAACGCGTTCGGCAACGGCGCGCTGCAGCTGAACCTCACGGCTTTTTACTACAAGTATAAGAAGCTACAGCTCAGCAAGATCGTCGCTCGCACCGCGGTCAACGACAATGTCGATGCCGATATCTACGGCTTCGAAGCCGAAGCTATTGTTCGGCCCGACCCGGATGTGGTCGTTAACCTAGGCTTCAGCTACCTTCATACCAAGGTGACCGAAGACAAGCTCACCAGCAACCCGCGCGACTTTGGCGGCGGCCGTGCCGACGCGGTGATCATCAAGGATATCACCAATGCGGCAAACTGCGCCGTGGCACCCGGGACGGCGGGAGGCAGCGGCGCGAACAACTTTGTAAACTTCATGAACACGGTCGTGATTCAAGCCGGAATCCCGGATCCGAATAATCCGGGCCGCTTCCTAGTAAACGGCGGAGCGGGGCTCCAACCAACAACTGCCTTCCCGGCCGACGGGGGCATCGCTTCGCGCGGCGCATTCAGCATCTGCAGCGTGCTCGCCGGGGCGGCCGTGAATGCCAACGGCACCCCGTCTGCTGCAGCACTGTTGTTCGACCCCAACGGCATCCAGGTGTTCTCCGCCGGCATCCCGGTCAACATCAAGGGCAACCAGCTGCCGCAGGCGCCGAACTACAAGTTCAGCGCGGGCGTGCAATATACGGCGCGTCTGGGCAGCGGCGACATGACGCTCGTTCCGCGTGTCGACCTGGCCTATACCGGTGAAAGCTATGGCAACATCTTCAACGGCAACGTCAACCGGATCAAGGGCTATGCCCAGGTCAATGCCCAGCTGCAGCTGAACGGCGCGGACGAAAAATGGTATGTGAGGGGGTTCATCCAGAACGTCTTCGACGCCAACAGCGTCACGGGCCTCTACGTCACCGACCAGTCGTCGGGTAACTACACCAACATCTTCACCCTCGAACCGCGCCGCTATGGCATCGCGGCCGGTGTGAAGTTCTAAAGCCAGGCGGCAACGCCAACAAGAAACCCCGGCCCCTCGATCGAGAGGCCGGGGTTTCTTTTGTCCGTTGCACGGCGGCTAGGGCGCGCTCCGCCCCCGGCCGCTCACGATCAGAATTTGTAGCGGATGGTGCCGCCATAGGTGCGCGGCTGGCTCGGGTAGCCCGAGACGCTGCCCGCCTGCGCCACCGCCGGGAAGATCGTCGTCAGATATTGTGCGTTGGTGAGATTGCGGCCCCACACGCCGACGTCGATGCCATTGGTCAGGCGGACCGTGAACGACGCGTTGAGCGAGTTCACTTCGCGCTTCAGATTCTGCGCAACGCTCGCCGGGAAACCGCCCAGGCCCTCGACGATCTGGACCGGGCTTTCATACGCATAGTCGACATGTGCGATCGCCTTGGTCCCGCCCGCGAACTCATGCGTGTAGGTTCCGCCAAGCGACAGCGACAGTTCGGGGATGCCCGCGGGCGTGGTGCCCGAAATGTCGCCGAACGCCGAGTTGATGAAGCTGTCATATTTGGCGTCGAGATAGGTCGCCGCAAGCGTCAGGTTGAGCCCGGCGACCGGACGCACCGAGCCGTCGAACTCGATACCGAAGGTCGACTGCTTGCCGGCGTTCGCGAGCGCAAAGCCGGTGCCGGTGAAGACGTTCGACTGGAAGCCCTTGATCGACTGCTTGAACACCGCGACGTTCACCGCAGCGACGTCCCACTGGCCCTTCAGGCCGAACTCATAGACAGTCGATTCTTCGGGATCGGCGAAGCGCGAGCCCGAAACGAGGTTCGGAGTACGCAAACCCGCAGCAGTGATCGCCGCGAGGTCCGAAGCAAGCGGACGGCTGTCGCGCGACAGGTTGACCGAACTCGCCTTGAAGCCCGTCGCATAGGTCGCATAGACATTGACCGTGTCGGTGAGCTCATAGGCGGCGCGGACGCTGTACGAGAAGTCGCCGTCGTTGGTCTTGCCGCTTTCGACCGCGTTCGGAACGTTGAGGAAGGGCGGCAGGAACTGGAACGCCTTCAGGCCGGCCAGCGGGTTCGCGCTACGCCCGTCGGGGAGCGTCATCGTCGGATTGGCAGCCAGGATTGCGGCCTGTGCAGGCGGCACGCCCTGACCGACCAGCAGCGCCTGACGGAACGGCGTATAGGCAGCCGCGTCGAGGTTGACGCCCGAGAAGACATCGCTGCTGACGACGTCGGTCGAAAAGCGCTTGCGGTCCTTGGTATAGTTGCCGCCGAGGGTCAGCGTCAGCCGATCGGTGACCTCGAAATCGACAGTGCCGAAGATCGAGAATGCCTCGTTCTTCATCTTATAGCCTTCGTCGAGTCCATCGCCGGCGCGGAAGAAGGTGCCGAGATATTTCGCCGGAGCGCCTTCGAGCGCGCCGAGCGTGCCTTCGAGCAGGCCGACGTTCAGCGCATTGCCGCTCGCCGCCCGGATCAACGCGTCGCCATAGGGACGGAACTGCGTCCCGAACTTGATGGCGCTCGTCTGATCGACCTTTTCGTTGAAATAATAACCGCCGATCAGGAAGTTGAGCGGACCGTCGAAGTCCGACGTCAGCCGCACTTCCTGCGTGAAGGTGTCGATGTCGACATAGTCGCTCTTCTCGCCAATCAGGTCGGCCGCGGTGAAGTCCGAATCCTGGTTGGTGTCGGCGCGCACCTGGCGATAGGCGGTGATCGAGGTCAGCGCCATGTTGCCGAGATCATAGTCGATCTGCGCCGAACCACCGTAATTCTTGATCTTATTCGACGACAGGAAGTTGTTGTAGACGTCGTACGAGAAGGGGTTGTTCGCATCGACGCTGGGACCGCCGGCGAGCGCGTTGGTGATCGCGACGGTCGGCCCGGCGATGACGTTGCCCGCGATGCAGCAATTTTCGTCGATCTTGTCATAGTCGCCGATCAGGCGGATCGACAACGCGTCGGTCGGTTCGAACAAGAGCTGGCCGCGAACGCCCCAGCGATTGCGGTCGTTGACGTCGGTGTCGAGCTTCAAATCCTGCGCATAGCCGTCGCGGCGGTTGTAGCTGCCGCCGATCGAGAAGGCGACGGTGTCGCTGATCGGGCCGGTGACATCGCCCTTGACGGTGATCGCGTCGTAATTGCCATAGGTGACTTCGGCCGAGCCGCCGAATTCGAACTGCGGCTTTTGCGTGACGATGCTGATGACGCCCGCCGAGGCATTCTTGCCGAACAGCGTCGACTGCGGCCCGCGCAGAACTTCGATGCGCTCGACGTTGGGAAGATCGCCGATCTGGGCGGCCGAGCGCGAGCGATAGACGCCGTCGATGAACACGCCGACCGACGGTTCGATACCGGCGTTGTTCGCACCGTTGCCGAAGCCGCGAATGATGAAGTTGGTGTTCGCGCTCGACTGGAGCTGCGCCACGCGCAGGCTGGGGACCGCGGTCTGCAGGTCGATCAGGTCGCGGATCTGCGCTTCTTCAAGCTGCGCTGCCGAGGTTACCGAGACCGCGACGGGTGTGTCCTGCAGCGTCTGCGAACGCTTGCTGGCGGTGACGATGATGTCGTTGCCATAATCGGTGTCGTCGGCCGTCGTTCCGGCGTCGGCCGGCGCGGCATCCTGGGCGAAGGCATGGACGGGGGTGGTGGCGGCGCACAGCATGGTGGCGCCCAACAAAATGTTGCGCAAAGTCATGATCAGTCTCTCTCCAAACCCACCGAAGCGCAGCCAAAGGCTTATCGGGAGATGCCCGGTGGTAAGCGCCCGGTCTAACGCCCGCCCCGGCGGCGTCAACGCGCGCACGCGCGAAACGCCCGATTTTCCATGAATTCGTGACTAAAAAGCAACAGTTTACGTTACGGCGAACGTTCAGCTCGGTTACTCTTATGTGTCAAATGCGAAACGTGTATGAGGCAATCCGCCAACAGTTCAGCACCGGACGACGAAGGATAAGCGATGCGGGCACCGAGTTTGCCAAGCCCGAATACGCTGACCAAAACGCTGCTGCTGGCCTTTGGCCTGGGCTTTGAACTACCCGGGGTCGCCGCACGGATCGCCATGCTGGGGCCGTCGCCGCCCCTTCTTCTCTATGCCGGACTCTATGTCGGGCTGATCGCCTGCCTGTGGGGCGCGGCCTTCATCCGCAGCCCGCTGCTGCGCTGGGGCTGGGCCATAGTGCTTGCTCTCGCCACCATCCTCGTCGGCAGCTTTCAGGATGCCACGGCCGATGCGATGAGCTACGACGCCTTCGTCACCATGGTCCATTCGGCGGGCTTCGCCGACGACGCCGTCGCGCAATATGGCACGTCGCTCGCATGGGCCGCGGCGGGCGCATTCTTCCTGTTTATCGGCGTCGGGCTGAAGCCCGGTGCCCGGCGCCCCCTGCCCCGCGTCGCGGCGGCACTCGCGCCGCTGGCGGGCCTCGCGATGCTCACGATCCTGCTGTTCATGCGCGGGGGCGAAGGCGGCCGCGGACTGCCGAACGCCTGGGTCGGCACCGCCTATTCGGCGCTCGCGGCATTCGAAGCCGCGACCCAACCGTCGATGGCGCGCCAACCTGTGACGATCGCGCATGGCCCAGAACCGGACCAAGGCGACATCATCCTGATCGTCGACGAAAGCATCGCCGGCCGATACCTCGACATCAACGATACCGCCGGCGTCCGGTCGGGTCTGGCTTCGCCGCCGCCCGGCATTGTCGTCAGCAATTTCGGCCTCGCCGCCTCGATCGCCAATTGCAGTTTCGGGAGCAATCTGACGCTTCGCTACGGCGGGACGCGCGATGCCTATCACCGCATCAATGCGACGATGCCGTCGATCTTCGCCTATGCGAAACGCGCCGGGTTCGCGACAATCTACATCGACGCGCAGCGGACCGGCGGCGCCTATCAAAACGGCATGGACGATGCCGAGCGGGGTCAGATCGATCGCTTCGTCCAATTCGGCGATACGCCCGTCGTCGACCGCGACATGGCCGCAGCCGATGCGCTGATCGCCGCGCTGGGCAACGAGCGGCGCGAATTCATCCTCGTCAACAAGATGGGCGCACATTTCCCCGTCGCCGATAAATATCCGGGTAGCGCCCATATCTTCAGCCCCGCGCTGCCGCGCGACGAATCCGCCGTCGTGACCGAAACCCGGCTTCCGGAAAATCTGTACAGCGGCGCCGAAAGCTGGCGCCTCTATCGCAACGCCTATCGCAACACGGTGACATGGACGGTGGGCGGCTTTTTCGACCGGTTGTTCGCCGGCGCCCGGCTCGACGGGGCGCTGATCGTCTACACGTCCGATCATGGGCAGAATCTGCACGAGCGCGGCGATTCGGGAACGACCACGCATTGCAACCCATCGCCCGCCAGCGAGGAGGGTGCGGTGCCCCTCGCGATTATCGGCACCCCCGGCCGCTGGGAGGCGTCCGCGAAGCGCCATTTCGATGCATCGAGCCATTATCGCATCTTTCCGACGCTGCTGAATGCGATGGGCTATGATCGGGCGGCGGTGCGCCGCCAATATGGCGAAGCGCTCGACTCGGGCGCCCCCGATCCGGCGACGTTCAACAGCCTTTTCAACGCGCGGCTGGGACGCAAGCCGATATGGGTCAAGGTCGAGCGCGCATCGGTGGCCCGGCCGCCCGTTGGCGACTATGCCGCGCGTAAGAACGGCGCCGCACCGCGATGACGCGCGCGTGCAATGCTTTGCCAACGAATAGTTGCTAGGCTCGCCGTCATGTCAGGTCCCTTCAGCCCTCCCGAAACGACACTTGGCCCGGATACCGCAACCGAACCCGATTTCGGTCAGCGAATCCGCCGCGCCGTGATCTGGCGCTCCGGGTCGCAGATTGCGGGGCAAATCGTCGCCTGGGCCTCCACCTTCCTGGTCATCCGCATCCTGACGCCCGAAGATTACGGCCTGTTTGCGCTCACCCAAGTGATGTTGATGCTGTTCAATCTGCTCAACGGCTATGGCCTCGCCAGTGCCGTAATCCAGCGCGACGAGGTCGCCGCGCACGAGCTGAGGCAGATTTTCGGGCTTCTGTTGCTGCTCAACGGCGCACTCGCGGTGGCCCAGATTGCCTGCGCCCCCTTGGCGGCCGCCTATTATCGCCAGCCGATGGTCGCCGACCTGCTGCGGGTGCAGGCGCTGATCTATATCACCATCCCCTTCTCGGCGCTCGCCTATGCGCAGCTCGCGCGCTCGCTGGAGTTTCAACGTCAGGCGCAGGTTAACCTCGTCTCCGCGCTGATCGGCGCGGGCGTCGCGCTCGGCGGCGCGCTGGCCGGCTGGGGCGTGTGGGCGCTCGTCTGGGCGCCGATCGCCATGTTCGCGACGCGCGCCCTGGGCCTGACGATCGCGGCGCGCAGCTGGATGTGGCCCAGCTTCGATTTCCGCGGCGCGGGTTCGATCGCGCGCTATGGCGGACTGATCGCGGTCGCGCAGTTTTTCGGCTTCGTCCAGAGCCAGGCCGACATATTGGTCGCCGGCCGCTGGTTCGAGGCGCATCTGGTCGGCATCTATACGACGGCGCTGCTGCTGACGCAGATCTTCAACAACAAGGTCGTGCCGCCGCTCAACGAAGTGGCCTTTGCCGCCTATTCGCGAATGCAGAATGACCGGCCCGCGCTGGCCGCGGGCTTCACGCGCTCGACGCGTGCGATCATGGTCGCAGCCATGCCGTTCTTCTTCGGCCTCGCCGCCGTGGCGGAGCCCCTCGTGCTCACGCTGCTCGGCGACAAATGGCGCGAGATCGTGCCGCTGCTGCTGCCGCTGGCACTCGCCATGCCCTTCTGGACCTTGTTCACCCTGCTTCGCCCCGCAACCGACGCGCTCGGCCGCCCGGGTATCGCGTCGGGCAATGCCGCGGCAGGGGCGCTGCTGATGCCGGTCGTATTTCTGGTCGGCGCGCAGTGGGGAATCATCGGCATCGCATGGGCCTGGCTGATCGCCTATCCGTTGCTGCTCGTCTTTGCCGCCGTCCGGAGCTTGCCCATTGTCGGCGTCCGGGCGAGCGAGCTGTTGCGCGCGGTCGCGCCGCCGGTTCTCGCCGCCACCGCCATGGCGGCGGTGGTTGTGCTGGTCGATCGCATGCTGCCCGCGCTGCCCGACCCCATTCGGCTGGCGGTGCTCGTCGCAACCGGGGGACCGATCTATTGCCTGTGGCTGGCGTTGTTCGCGCGCGAGACGGTGCGCGACCTGATCGAACTGGTGCGCGGACGACGCATGCCGACCGCCCCGACCGTCGCCGTCTAGGCGCGGCCCAGCGCCGCGATCGCTGTGCGCGTCGCGTCGATATAGGCATTGCCGCTGAAGCGATAGCTACCGATGAAATGCACGAACCGTGCGTCGGCTGGCACGCCTTCGTCCCAGAAGTTGAGATAATGATCGTAAGGCAGCAGCAACGGATCGGGTTCGTTGGCGATAACGATGTTCGACGTCACCTGTTCACTGCCCCATCGCGCCCAGCGCTCGGCTCCGAGCAACCGTTCGGCCTCGCGTGAAAACGCCTCAGCAAGCGCGCGACCGTGGCCGCCACGCGCGAAACCGGCAAAGCCCGCACATCCCCGCACATAGAGCGGGTTCGTGAGCATGGGCAGCGAGACCCGGTCGAGACCGCATTCGATCGCACCCTGCACGTGCGCTTCGGGATTATTTAGAAATTCGTCGTCATCGGACTTTGCCGCCATTTCGGCGAAGGACAACAGCTCTGAATCCGGATCGCCACGCAATGTGAAGCTGCGATTTTGCATGATCGCGGCGGCGATCTCCGGCACGTCGCCCAGCGTCACCGTGTCCGAATCGAGCTGGATCACATAGTCGCTTGCCCGCATGTCCAGAAGCGCGAGGAGGCGTTCCCAGACCTGGCCGCGCGGACAAGGCGCGGTATCGACGTCCGCGATCGACACAATGTGCGGTTTTCCAAGGTGCGCCGCCAATATCTGCCGGTCGGCGTCGGTGAGCGTACCGTCGTCGAGGATGACGATGCGCCCTTTGCGAAGCTGTGCGTGCAGCGATTTGACCGCGACCAGATAGGGTAGCAGCACCCGCGTGCCGATCATGGAAAACAGGACCAGTCCGTCATCGGCCGGAACGATCGGGGGCGTATCCAGTACCGCCCGTGCCGCGGCGCGGTGCGCGCGCTCCTTCCACAACCGGTTGAGTTTGTTCACGATCCTGTTCATCGCGCGGCAGTAACATGCACATCACCCCATTGGTAGAGGCGAAAATACACGCATTTGCGTCCTTTCAGGACGGTTCTTGCGGGCGACATCCGGGTGTTTGCGGGCGATGGCGTTCGGCGTGCAGCGCGTGGCATATCCGTGATCCGCCCCACTAGGGAACTTTCATATAAGCTATTGAAAACAATTATTTTTAACTCTTCAGCACATTTGGAAATACAAGCTAACACTATGAAAAATATGTCTTTTACACACTAAAACTAGGATTCTTCGCTGCCGCATAGCAAATACCGCACTTCTGGAATTTGGTGGTTCGCGGAATGAAGCGTCCTAGGTGTTCGATACGGTCTCGTCATTACGACGCACGGAAATTGCTGAAGGGCCAAGATCTGCACTATCAGATCTTTCAGAATTTCCTCAATTATCCCACCCTCTCGTCCGAGGAGTTTGTGGGTAATTGGTCTGGCATCCATCTCTGAAAGGGAGCGCTGTCGTTATGGGCATAACGGTACCTCGCAGTACGAGAATACCGATACCCGGACGCAGTGTGAGGTCGCACGTCCGCGACGCTTAAGTTTTGATATGCTTGGTGGATCGCAGCGGTCCCATAAAGAGCGTCGGCCTATTGTCAGCTGACCGAGTATAGATCTGACAGATGATGACCTTCAAAATAAGCCTCCACCTCGTGTCGGCGCCACCCAGCGGCCGACATTCTTCTTATTCCTGCCTCCGCCAAGAAGGTGGCCGTTGTGCGGGGGTGACAATCGAGCCAACGACCTGCCACTTCCCCCGGTGCAATGCGTTCTTTGGCTAAGTCGAGCACGTCTCGTACAGGGAGCGTCTTCCATCCCGGCGTTATGCCGAGTTCGTCCTCAACCGCGGATGGCAGCGGCCTGGGACTAAGATTCAGCGTGGATCCAACGTCCCGCCCGTTCATCTTTAGCGAGAATGAAAATCGCGGATAAGTGTCTCTATCAAAAATGAGAGCCGTAAGTTCGGAGATGTCTTCCAAGCGTACAATGATGCGCTGTGCCAACCGCGCGCTTCTCCGATCGATCCAGTACGGAAAATCGCCAGCGAGCATTTTAGCGAGAATGGGGCCAAAAGGTTTTTCACGCCCACCGATGGCGCGAAGTGCGGCCGTGAGCGCAACCACTGCGGTGGGCACATCGTCAGTTCGCGCTGTTGTCGTGATGCGGTCGACCAACGCATCGAACGAATCTCGTGTCACTTGAAGCGAGGGATGAAGGAATCGGACCGCAGGATCGTTTACCTCGTCAAGGAGACCAAGGCACACGAGCTGTTCGGTTCCGTGAAACGTCAATCCCAAGCGCTCCGAAACGCTAACCGCTGGGAAGCGGCCATTCATAGCATTCGCGATCAGCCTGATCCGATCCGCGTCAAAATCGTCGCAATTGCGCGCCGTGCCCGATTTGAGCGTGGCAGGTGTCCCCCGTCAGCACCAATGGCACAGATTTGAGGTTGTGATTTAAGGAGTGTTGGGGCTTCGTCGTAGTGACGAAGGAACGAAGATGAAGCCCCAACACTCCTTGAAAAAATCGCCAGCAAAGG
>Ga0265296_1000647_pt1 | contig 49140 bp, 42 predicted proteins | sample MunlanPumphouse1_FD_189073 | JGI IMG/M metagenome (GOLD analysis project Ga0265296, IMG submission 189073) | Groundwater microbial communities from a municipal landfill in Southern Ontario, Canada - Pumphouse #1 | ecosystem: Environmental > Aquatic > Deep subsurface > Groundwater | place... | reverse complement strand
TAAGCTGCCTTAAGTATTTTTGCCTGAACCATCCGAATATAATTTCCCAGTCCTTCCGGTAACTCCGGTCCATTAAAAAATCCCTGCTCTTTTGCGGCAACGGTGCCAGAAGAAGATTGTTTTCCCTTAGGCGCTTCCCGGGAGACTATAGTGGGGGTAAGAGTAATAAATAATTCCGTATCATCTCTTGAGCCGGTACCCTTGCCTATCTTAGTGATTTTCTGTCTAAAAAATACCCCTAAAACCGGTACATCCGCAAGCCAGGGGAATTTACGCAGGTCTTCTTCTGTCTTTTGCTTGATCAAGCCGCCTATCGCCATGATCTGGCCGTTATTAAGGTAAAGCTCGCTGGAAACGGAGCGCTTACTCAAAGGGTATGCCTTGGCAGTAGGGGCAGTTGTTGGTCCGAGGATTTCAGCTTCACCAACGTCACTGACCTCTACATACAAATTTAACTTTATGCGGTCATCTTCGGTTACAGTCGGTTTTATCTTTAATTTAATGCCGAATTCTTTATACTCCACATTTGTTGAGGAAGCTCCCCCTGTTGATACAGCAGTGGTAAAGACGGGCTTTTCCCCTCCCACAAGCAATTGCGCTTCTTTATTGCTTTGACAAGAGAGCCGCGGCCGGGAAAGGACGCGCGCCTTGCCTTCCTGTATTAAAGCGTCCAGTTTTAAAGTAAAGGCTGCGCGGGTTATATTAGCGACATTAAATAATCTCCCCCAGGTTGTCCCCGCGGCCTGGATACCGGAAGAGCCCACTTCAGTTAAAGTCATCGAACCTGGCCAGGTAAAACCCAGGGTCTTTGTGCCATCTTTATTAAGCTCCAGTATCTGCACATCGATCTCTATTACCGTTTCCTCTTCTTTGACCTCTACAAGGTCGGATATCTTATCCTTAAAATCACTTAAGGCCAGGGAAATCCTCTCTTTATCCCTGGGAGTTTTTACCCTGCCAAAAATAACAACTTTTCCCTCATCTTCTTCTGCCTTGGTATAAACCTCTCCAAGATCAAGTTGGCTCAATAAGTTATCCACCCGGAGCTTAATCTGGGTCATATCTTCCTTTATTACCTTTATGTTTTCGGACTGCTCCCCGAAAGCATCCCAGTATACCAGCGAAGTCTGGCCGGGGGATTTTGCGGAAAGGGTAATCTCCGAATCAGTGACATTGGCAATATCAGCTACCTGAGGGTTGCCGATAATTACCCGCGTCGGCGTTTGCACAGGGATTATTTTTATCTCACCCACAAGTAATTTTACTGTTTCCTGTCCGGCCTCGCCCGCTTTTGCGGTACTAATGCCTGCCAATACTGCAATTGAAAACAAGCTTACCCAAATAAAAGCGTTTATTCTCTTACGCATAATTATCCTTAAATTTATTCAAGGATCTTTACTTCCTTGTTTAGCCCGTGGTAAATCTCAACGGTTTTCTTAGGTTTAAGCGACACTGCCGACTTTTCCTGCTGCTGAAAAGCCTGGGGCATCACGATCCTGAGTAATGTCTCCCAGCTTGCCGGAGCTACTTGCTGCGTCTGCGTATCCCCGGGAGAACGTAATACCAGGCGAATTTTGCCCTGCTCCTGCACAAAAACAATCAGATTTGCTTCCTGGGGAGATAATGCAAAGGTTATAACCGGAGATGCTGGTGCCGCTCTTTCTTCTTTCTTGGCGACTTGCACGTTCGTGAATTCCTGGCCGACTGCCAGGACTAAAACATCCTGGAATAAAGGCATAGTGGCCAGCTGATTTACCTGCTTACCCTCGGCATTCATTGTCGGGATAGGCACCATGCCTACAATATCAACATGGTCGCCCGGCCTGAGCATCCCTCCGACTGAAGAGATGTTGTCTACGGAAACCGTTACAGCCCTTTTGCCGGACGGCACTTTCATGGCTAAAGACCCTACCTCGCCGGAGATGGTAACCTTGTTTAAAAGCACCTGCTCGCCTTTGGATATAGGAGCAATGGCAACCTTATCCACCACCCTGTCTATAGATACTGCTGAACGAGGTTGTACCATATTCCTGTTAAGCGTTGTCTCCGCGAGCATGGATTCTTTTATGGTGGCTCCGGCGGGAATATCCTGTTTAGCCACCACTACGGTAGTTAAATTTTTCTGGCTCTGCGCCACTATCTTTTTCGCTTCTTCGGTCTGCTGCTGGATATAATGGTTGATCAAAACCACCGCAATTAATCCGCAAACTCCGCCGATAATCAGCGGCAGGTATTTTTTGACAACTTGTATTTGCATATTCTATTGCACCTTTTCTTCGTAAATTTCTATTTTCGTCTCGCCGGATAATTTATTGGCAAGCTCCACTATGGCTTTCTGCTGCTTGTCAAATAACAGCCAGGATTTTATATTATCCCATAAGTCAGTGAGGGTTTTAGGCTCGGACTTCTTTATGCTGTCAAGTTTTATGATATAAAATCCGTCCGGGCCCTTAAATATGCTGCTGGTGCCGCCGGCTTCCAGAGAAGGCGAAAAAGCCACTTCGTAGAATTTTTCAAAGCGTATCTGTTTTTCCGGATTTGCCTCATAAGCCATAGGCCCTACCTGCCCGCCGCTGGATGCAGTCTTGGCTTTTGAATACTGCCTGGCTAAGGAGACAAAATCCGCGCCTTTGAGCAATTCGATATAAACCTGCTTGGCTTCATCCTCGGTAGGAGTCATAATTTCCAGGATTTTCCTCTGTTCCGGCTCTTTAAGCAAATCTTTATTTTGCTTATAAAAATCTTCTATATCTTTGCTGCTCACATCAATTTTCTCAATTTCTTTGCGCAATAATTCCGTAACCAAAAGGTTCATCCTGGCAGTCTCAAGCTCCTTGGCAACCTCGGGCTTTTTATCCAAACCCCTATCCAGCGCCTCCTGATAGAGAATATATTTACGCACAAGTTCGTCTCTCAAATATTTAACCTTCTTATCTTTGGTATCGATCTTATTCTTATCCAGCTTTTGCGCGGAGGCCAAAGAATTAAAATTATCAACTTCCTTATTCAAGTCTGAAGCTGCGATATAAAAATTCCCTACCATCGCAACTACAGTTTCTCCGGCGGGAGGCTTTTGTTTTCCCTGCTTCGCAGGATTTGTTGTGCCTATAAAAGGCAACTTGTCGCAACCGGAAAATAAAAATACGGTAAACAGGATCACTAAGAAATTTTCTAACTTGCGCATTTATCCTCCCTTTCCATTCCTATTTATTTTTTATTTCATGAACCTCGTTGATTATCCTGGTCAACAGGTCTGCGATCTTGGCAATAAGATACAGGAAGAAGAACAGGAAGGCGTATATTGCCAAAACTATCAACCCCATCCAACGCGGATTTCCCGGAACTAAGCCCATCAGTAAAGAAGCTCCTCCGATAATGCCTAAACATAAAAAAATCCAGGCAGCAACTTTCACCGCTGCGCTGGATGTCCGCAAAAACCCTAAGTGTTCGCGCATCGTCCCTCCTTCACACAAGTGAACCACCTCGCCTAATCGGATGGGCAAGTGTGCGCCTTCCGCGTTACCAACCTATCCGCTATGACCGGGTGTTATTATTATTTTTTATCATAAAGTAACTAAAAAAGCAAGGGAAATATTTTTTAGCCCCAACCCCCCGCAACATTTTTTAAATTTATTACCGCTTCCGCACGGCTTTCGTAGTTCCTTTCTTTTGTTCTTAGTAAAACGATTGCCCAGCTTTATGCCGACATCCATCGATCTAATGAGACAATATTTCTGGAAGCTTTTTCAAGGTGTCCTTTATAGGAAGAATTTCAATATTGCCTTCCCGCAAGACGCGCTCTCCACCATAAATAAAATACGTTTTAGCTTTAGGATAATCTTTCTGGAAGGCCTTTAACCCTTTGAGCATTGTACTAGAGATCTTGGCTGTTCTTTTAATCTCAAAAGCCAGAATACCTTTGTTTCCATACAATACAAAATCTACTTCTGTGTTGTTAGATGTCATCCAATAAAATATATTATAGCCCAACCTCAAATATGCATTTATCGCAGTTAATTCCTGCAGAAAAAGCGTCTCAATTGCATGCCCCCCTATTTCTTCCGGCATATCAAGTGGGCCTGCCGGTCTTAGTGTACAATAAAGCCCGGCATCAAAGAAATAAAATTTTGGATGGTTAACCATGCGCCTTTTAGCTCTTTTAGTAAAAACAGGGATTCTATAGGCTATTAAAAGGTCTTCTAATATTGAAAAATAGCTTTCCACCACCTTGCGCTCAATGCTGCAATCACGCGCCACTGATGAAATATTTAAGATTGCGCCTTGCGAAAAACTGGCTGCTTCTAAAAACCGGGAAAATTTCCCTAAGTTTCTCGTAAGCCCTTCTTGTTGCACTTCCTCCTCAAGATAGGCCTTAACATAGCTTTCTAGATATGCCCTTGGGTCTTTTTCGGTATAAACACAGGGAAGGTGGCCGTAACTCAAAGAATGATTCAGATCAAAATCATCTGCGAGCTCCATAGCAGTAAGCGGATAGAGGTGGTACGATAAGGCGCGGCCTGCCAATAAATTTATCCCTTTTCTCCTTATTTTTCTGGCGCTCGAGCCTGTTAAAATAAATTTATACTTGTTTTTTTCGATAAGCCGGTGAACTTCATTCAATAATTCGGGGATCCTCTGGACTTCATCGATAATAACCCAATTATTAAAATTCTTAGGTATAAAATTTTCAAGCCTTTGAGGATTGGCCAAGAGGTCATTAAAAACCTCCGCCTCTAGAAGATCTAAGTAAAGCGCTTTAGTAAATTTTGATCTAACCCATGTGGTCTTGCCGGTACCGCGTGGGCCGAACAAAAAGAAACTTTTATCTTTTGGTGGCTCTATTAATCTGGAATACATAGTTCCATTTTACATAGATTATTGGAATTGTCAACAAAAATCTCACTTCTCGACATATGACTAATTTAGATAAACATTTAAAAAGGTCGGAGAACTTAAAGACAGGCCTTAAAAACCGTGGAAAGAAAGGTTGAGAATTCTTCCTTTTTTCCAGAATTTAGCGCTAACGGGATTTGAACCCGTGTACTCAGCTTGAGAAGCTGATGTCCTGGACCGGGCTAGACGATAGCGCCAAAAAATTACGCAAAGTTATTTTACTATATAAGCGCCTTTAGTCAACAATTTTAATTGACCCTCCTATATTTACATTATATACTGTCTGACATGAATGTCAGTTTTGGTTTTAGCCAGAGCAAAGACCATATCCGGGCCGCCAATGAAGCAGTCGGACAGGCAATAATCGGCTTAGGCAATATTCCTGCGGATCTGGCGATTATCTTTACTACCATAGAGGTTACGCATCCTCTTGTATTAAAAACTGCCAATAACCTATTGGGTGAAATCCCCATATTAGGCTGCAGCAGCCTGGGGATCATAACCAACAAAGGCATATTTAAACACGGATTTGCCATACTGCTTATCGGTTTAAACCGGCAGATGTTCCTTAATGTCGCCGCGGTTAAGGAGGTAAACAAAAAAACCGCCCTCCTGGCAGGAAGGGAACTGGGGGAAAAGCTGCTTTACGGCTGTAAAAATGTGCGCAGAAACCTAAGCATGATTTTCTCAGACGGGCTAATCACCGAAGGGACCAGCTTAATCAACGGGCTGCAGGAAAATTTGGGCAGAAGTTTCCCCCTTATCGGCGCGTCTGCCTCGGATAACCTCACCTTCCAGAAAACTTTCCAGTATTTTAATAAAGAGCTGCTTAGCGAATCCTGCTGCGGAGTGCTTTTCGGCGGGGGGATAAATTTTGGCCTAGGCATCAAGCACGGATGGAAAGCCCTGGGAAAAATACGCTGCGCTAATAAATCCCAGGGGAATGTAGTTAAAGAAATCGACGGCCGGCCGGCTGTAAAACTTTATGAAGATTATCTGGCTAAAGATACGCTGGAGCTGGCCAGAGAGCTGCGGCGTATATCTATTTTCTACCCTATAGGGATTTATCTGCCGGGAGAAAAAGAATACCTGCTGCGTAACATCATTTCTATAAAAGATGACGGTTCCCTGGTCACCCAGGGAGATATCCCGCAGGACAGCAAAATCAGATTAATGATCGGCACCAAAGATTCCTGCCTTGATGCCGCAGCCGACTCCTGCGAAGAGGCGAAAAGAAATCTTATGGGCCAAAAGGTAAAATTTGTGATGGTCTTTGATTCCGCGTCAAGGTTTTCGCTTTTGGGCAGGCAATGCGTAAAGGAGCTTGAGATAATCAAAGAAACTTTCGGCGAAGAAACCCCCTTAATAGGCATCTATACTTACGGGGAACTAGCCCCGCTTAAATCCATAAGCTATCTTGGGCACAGTTATTTCCATAACCAGAGCATAAGTGTTCTGGCTGTAGGAGGCCAATAAAATGTTAAATTTGATGTTCTTTATCATTTGTTTGATTATTGCCGGCATGGGAATATCGCTGCTCCTTAAGATGCAGCGATTGAAAGAGCTGGAGAAGCGCGCGGATGCCTTAAACGCCTCGGTTGAAGAGATGGATGAACAGGCCAAGCTGATTATACGTACGGATATAGAGTTGAACAAAACGCAGGAGGAGCTGGATAAAAAGATTACCGGGCTTTCCACCCTGCAGAAATTATCCCGGGAGATAAGCACGACCCTGGAAGAAAACCAGATCTTCAAAAAAATAGGCAACGCTTATCTGGAAGAACTGGGTTTTGAAAAATCATCGGCTTTCTTGTGGGACAGCCTGACAAGGGAATTTCGCCTATACCTAAGCATTGGTTACAGCGAAAACGAGTCATTAAAAATAAAAAATGCGGTTAATACGGATAAAGACTATTACCTGGATTTAATGCACGGCGGGAAAACCGCCTCCTCCGTGTTTATCCCCGAGGGCTTCCTGCCGAAAGAGAAGATTTGCCGCTTATTCCAGGTAAGCGAATTTATTATCTGCCCGATTATTCCCCAGGAGGGAAATCAGGGGTTTATCTTTGTGGGCACGCAAAATATAGAAACTCGCATCACCGAAGGGGAGCGCGAGATAATCACCATACTGGCCAACCAGATCGGCCAGACCTTAGACAATGCCAGGTTGTTTGAGAAAACCTGGAGGTCGCAGCAGGAGCTGGAAATAAAGGTTGAGGAAAGGACCCGCCAGCTGACTGAAGCCCTAGAAGAACTTAAGAGAATAAGCAAGCGCAAAAGCGATTTTATTTCAAGTGTTTCCCATGAGTTAAGGACCCCGCTTACGTCTATTAAGGGATATGCGGCGATATTGCTGGCCGGTAAATTAGGGACGGTCCCCGATGAGATCAAAGAACGCCTGGGCAAGATCAACCGCCACAGCGATGAGCTGGTGCATATGGTAAATGACCTCCTGGATATCTCGCGTATTGAATCCGGAAAAGTCAACATGAACATAGAAAGCCTAGAGCTTACCCCCATAGTTGAGAAGGTCGCGGACCTGCTTTCCGAACAGCTTAAAACAAAGAATATCGCCTTTAATCTCCGTATTCCCGCGGATTGCAAGAAAATAATGGTTGACCGCAGCCAGATCGAGAGGGTTTTTATCAACCTGCTCGGTAATGCCCTGAAGTTTACTCCCGAAAAAGGCTCGATCAGCGTGAACGTACATTGTTCAGACAAAACAATCCAGGTTGATGTTACGGATACCGGGTTCGGGATACCCCAGGAGGCTCAGGAAAAGATATTTGAAGAATTCTATCGCGTGGATAACACTATCAATCAGGAGGTAAAAGGCACCGGCCTGGGGCTTACGCTGGTTAAACACATCATCGAGGCACACCGGGGAAGGATATGGGTAAAGAGCAAGCTGGGCGAAGGCTCAACCTTCAGTTTTACCCTCAACTGTGCCTAATAAAACTATGGGAATAAAAATACTTATTGCTGACGATGATCCGGATATAAGAGACGTGCTGAAGCTTACTCTCTCCGAGGAGAATTACGAAACCATTGAAGCAGGGGACGGGGAAGAGGCGCTAAAGATAATCCGGGCCAAACCCCTGGACCTGGTCCTTCTGGATTACAAGATGCCCAAGATGGACGGCCGGCAATTATGCAACCTGATCAAGAAAGACTTATTACTGCAGCATCTGCCGATAATCATGGTGACGGGAAAAGGGGAGGTCAGCGATAAAATCGACGGCATTGATTCCGGCGCGGATGATTATATTGTTAAGCCGTTTGAGCCTAAAGAACTGCTGGCCCGGATACGCATGGTCTTAAGGCGCACAAAAAGAGACCTGGAGGCAAACCCGCTTACCCGCCTTCCGGGAAACGTGGCCATCCTCAATGAACTTTCCAGCCGTATAGAGGACAAAAAAACTTATGCGGTTTGCTATGTAGACCTGGATAAATTCAAGGCCTACAATGATAAATACGGATTTGAACACGGGGATAATGTCATCAGGGAAACCGCGCGCATATTGCTTGGAGCGGCCAAAGAATACGGTACCCTGCAGGATTTTGTCGGGCATATCGGAGGGGATGACTTTGTGGTAGTAACCACGCCGGAGGCTTCGGATAAAATCTGCGAGAAGATAATCCGCGATTTCGATGAAATCTCCCCTTCCTTCTATAATCAAGAGGATAGAAAAAGCGGTTTTATTGTCGGGCGCGACCGGCAAGGAGAAATCCAGAAGATCCCCCTGCTTTCGGTATCTATCGGTGTAGTCTCCAATGAAACGCGCGATATCAGGCACGTGGCCCAAATCGGCGAGATCGGAGCGGAGCTAAAAAAAGCTGCTAAGAACGTCGAGAAAAGCAACTACGTCAAAGATAAGCGGCAAAACAAACCTTAGAAATGCTCATTATACTGCAAGCTTTAGTTTTTATCCGGCCATTTATTTCTTCTTTAGCCTTTGCTTATCTAAATTCTCTCTATTCTGCCTGTCTTATATTGTTTTTAGTTTTCTGGGGCGTCGCCTCAAACAAGCCTTATAAGAATATTCAATACTTATACCCCCCCTTACTCATGTTTTGTTTAGCGCTCGCTATTTCAATAATCTTTTCTATAAACAAGCTCACCAGCTTATTCGGCCTCTATAATTACACAATTTACTTGCTGCTATTGGTCGCTGCTGCCTCTTTAAGCTCAAAAGATAAAATACGCCTTGCTCAGACTATCTTCATCGCCGGCTTTATTATCAGCATATTGGCCCTTTATCAATATTTCTTTGGATTTACTCATGTCCTTAATTATATTGCAAAAAATAAAATATCAGATTCTTTTGCCTTGGATTACATAAGCAGAAAGAGGATTTTCTTCCCTTTTGTAACTCCCAACGCATTGGGAGGCTACCTTGCCATGATTTTACCACTGGCGCTGATAAATAAAAACAGGCTTTGGTTTATTTTGCCGATTTTTACTGCCCTTATTCTTACAGGATCTTTAGGCGCAATCTTAAGCCTCTTTTTGGGATTAATCATTTATTTGCATCTTAAAGGTAAGTTAAAAAATAAAATAACACTTCCCCTCTTCGGGTTATTAATAGTAATTGCGCTGATTTTTATTGCCAGATCAATGACCCTGAAGCAACACACTGCGCCTGGATTTTCGGCCCTGATGAGATTGGGGTATTGGCAAGATACCTTAAGAATAATAGGGCATAGGACCTTAACCGGTTTAGGAATAGGAAACTTTAACCTCAGCCCAACCCGCTATGCCCATAATTCCTATCTGCAAATTTGGGCAGAAATGGGGATCTTGGGGATATCCGCTTATATTTGGCTTGTCTTTAGATCCCTGAAATCGGGGTTCAATAAATTAAAAACTGGCGAAGATAAAAATTATATGATTGCGCTGATTGCTTCAATCGCTGTTTTCCTTGTTCATAACCTTATTGACTTTACATTTTTTCTGCCGGAAGTATCAATAATCTGGTGGATAATGCTGGGGATGATTATTGCCTAAAAATGGACTCAGTCATTGTAATCCCTACATATAACGAAAAAAGCAATATTCGACCTTTAGTAGAAGAGGTCTTTAGAGTCGCGCCCGCGGCAAAAATCCTGATCGTAGACGACAATTCTCCGGATGGGACAGGAAAGGTTGCTGATGAATTAGCCAATAAATATACTCAAATTGCCGTCCTCCATAGAAAAAGAAAAGAAGGATTGGGTAAAGCTTATATTGCCGGTTTTGAAGAAACCTTGAAAATTAACCCGGATTATATCATCCAGATGGACGCGGATTTTTCGCATGACCCTAAATATATCCCGCAATTTTTAAAAGAAATCAAGAATTATGATTTAGTGCTAGGCTCCCGGTTTATCAGCGGGGAAAAGCGGCCGGCTCATGTTTCCATAATGAGCGTGTGGGCGAATAGATATGCCCGCTGGATTTTAGGTTTAAAGATAAGCGACTGTCTGGGCGGATTTAAGTGTTGCCGTAAAGAGGTGCTTAAAAGTATAGGATTGGATAAATTTACTGCAGCCGGGTTTGTCTTCCAAACCGAGTTTATTTATAAGGCATACAAAAAAGGTTTTACCATCAAAGAGATCCCAATCAATTTTTATAAACGTAAATCCGGACGCACGAAAAAATCGATAAAGATTATATTAGAGGCTTTTTTTAAAATCCTGCTGTTGCGGTTACGCCCCTCATAATAAACCTGCTATTCTTTTCTTGCCACGCAAAATATAGTAAGTAAATTGAAGTTTGTTAATTCAAGCAAGGCAAATTTACTAAATGCCTGCTGAACTTTTCTAATATTAAAATTTGCCGTATGTCCACACCTGTTTGAGTAATACAAGTCATTATCCATCCACCCCTTGTATCTGCACCATACAGGAAAGATTATGCCCCATATTCCGGGCAATTTATCATACGGGACTGACGCGATAACTATCCCGCCTTTTTTTAAGACTCTTTTTATTTCTTCGATTAAAGAAATATACGGTTGAATGTGCTCCAAAACTTCCGTAATAACCACCATGTTTACGCTATCGCTCTTTATGGACAGGCCTGCCGAAATATCAGATTTTATAAAAAATGAGCCTGTTGTCTTATTACTGTTATACTTGAGCATAGCTTCGCATATATCTAAGCCGACCATGGGAATATTATCTTTGTTCCAAAGAGAATTGCCGCATCCTATATCCAAAACCGCGCCTTTAGAATAATATTTTTTCACAAGCCTGTGAATAATATCCCGCCTCTTTTTAAGCAGCCACGGTCTGAAGCCCTTATTATTTACCTGCTTTACATAGTAATCTCCGGCCTGCCGCAGGTATATTGCCATCATTTTCTCATTATCTGTTGACATTTGTTTTGTCTTTAATTAAGAATCATACCACCTGGGTTTACGCAGACGCCTGAAGCCGGTCAAATACTTAATCTTTTCCCTGCCCATAAGAGTATCAATGAGTTCCATGCCCATTACTTTTAAGGTGTTAATAAAAAACCACCAATATAGCCCCCGCTTATGTTTATACCTTGAAAAAAGCCCCCTGATGAGCCAGTGGGGGCGGTACAAAACATAACGCTTATTTATTTCCATATTTAACTTGGCAAAGTCATTTCTGGATAAACCGGTATATGAACGCATCAAAGGAGTAGCCCAGTCATATTTGCTGAAATCATCCTCTTCAAGAAGATTGTTCTTTTTAGCTTCTTGATAAAGATAGGTTCCGGGAACAGGGGCAACCGGATGAAAAGCAGGATAATCCATATCAATCTCTTTGGCATATTCTACCAGGTTCAGCATTGACTCCCTTGTGTCAAATGGAGTACAGGTAACAAAGGTCCCCTGCCTGAACACCTGGGGATATTTCTTCTTAAGGACCAGGAACACCTCTTTTATTAACTCCTGGGTGTAAACGGATTTCTGCAGCTTCCTTAAATCTTCAGTACAGCCCCTTTCTACGCCGATCAAAGGATGTATCATGCCGGCGCGCACCATCTTTTCCAGTATCCCCAGACGTTCATCCTTTAAAAGGCAGTCTGCCCTTAAAAACGCCCACCAGTATAAATCCTTATAATTCCTCTTTAAAAGCTTGGAGCAGAATTCATCGGTCCATTTTGAGTCAAGGTTAAAAGTAGGGTCAGCCCAGATGATGTAACGCCGGCCGTATTTATTATAAATAATATCTACCTCTTCAAGGGTCCTTTCCACGCTCTTAGTCCTGTACCTGGGCATTATTTCCAGTTCTCCGCTTTCTACATCTGTCTTTGACTGTTTTCCCCAGAATGTCCAAAGCGAGCAGAAATTGCAGCGGTCAATACATCCCCTGGAATGCTCAAGCGTAACACTTTGCGGCCAAAGATAGCCGAAAGGAGAATACTTGCCCATAGGCATCAGGTCAAAAGCAGGCAAGGCAAAGGCATTTAAATCTTCAGCCAAAGGCCTAAGCGGGTTTTTAACTATCTTCCCGTTATTTTTATAAGCGATGCCTTTAACTCTGGATAAATCCCCCCTTTTTTCCAAAGTATCAATTAAATCAACTATGGTTTCTTCGCCTTCGAACCTTACAATAATATCTATGGGGGAACCGGTTAAACTGTAATCTATCATCCAGGAAAAAAAGTGGCCGCCGGCAATCGTAATTACTTCCGGGTTAATCTCTTTAGCCAGACTAAACAACTTCAGCGCCTCATGGTGATAAAGCGCCTCTTCTCCGGCGCCGATAAAATCCGGCATTTCTTTTTTAAGGATATTTTTTAAGCTTTGCCATCCTATCTTAAGCGGGGGGCAATCTATTATTTTTACTTCTACATGAGGCAGGTTTTGCCTTACAGCCGCGGCTATGCAAGGAAGGCCTAACGGCAAAAGGAAATTATCGGACTCATTAACAAACGGCCAGAGATACCTGGGTGGCCTGACTAAAATAAATTTTTTAGCCTTCATTGGCATGCCCTCCTTTATATGGATTCTTCGTGCGGGCATAGAATAAACTTCCGTCAATAATATCATCCAACAACTTCCCACAGAAACTCAACATTTTTTTTCTGTAATCATCTGGTATATTAAATGCTTCATTTGCAATGTTGCGGCAATAATTACATTCATCGCAGTTGCCGGGTTTGCATTTCCCATCAATAAAAAATTTAATAAATCCGTCCAGTTTTCGGTTGTCCAGAAATGAGGGATCATCGAAAATCATAGGGCTTACGCGACGGTAGAAAAGAAACATATTGTATTTCGTGGGATGCAAAAAATATTTAATCCTCTGCCAGGAATACCTTTTGGAAAAATAAAGAAACTTGTGCGCATCTGGAAATAAATCAAAAAGATTCCCTTTATATTCTTGAGCCGTATAAGCTTCTACTATAGGCAGGATAAATTCGGTCTTCAATCCCCGGTCAACCAGTTTTATCGTATCAATGCCTATTTTATCGTAATAATGCATATCTTCCGGACGAATCCACCCGCAAGATATTATCCTCCAAGGCTCAAACAACTTTAAATATTTGCAGTTCAAAGAACAGTAATCGATAAGGAAGCCCTTACTGGCATGTTTTGCTTGTGAAGCATGGCCAACCGATATGAAATGATAAGGAGAAAAAGGGCAGCCGAATAAACACGGCAAATTAGCAATTAACTGCAACTGGCACTTAACGCTTTCGCGAATATTCTTTAACAATGCAAAGTTCCTATTAAGATCGGTAACAAGGGTGATCCTGTTAGCGCCTAGATCTTCCCAATATTTTGCCTTAGCCGCATTAGCGACACCTGCCCCGATAGAAATATTTACCTCAAGGCTGGAATAGCATTTTTTTATCAGCTGAAGCAAATACGGCATGCTCACTGTTACGCTATCTACTCCTATGCCAGCCAGCCAATCCAGCAGTTTTCTGATTTCTCTCTGTCCGGAAGCAGTCCATTCTAAATTATTTAAACACAGAGAATTCAATAAATAATCGAATTTTATACCGCTCTTATGGATATCGGATATCTGCCTGCCGGCTTCTTTTCTTGTTACTCTCACCAACATAGAGCTTGGCCGGCCTGCTCCGATGAAATCTTTGTCCAGCTTCCCGTAGATTACGGCAATATTCTTCTTGTTTAATTTGGGAAAAAGGCCTTTCTGCCAGTTTGTGGGAACTGATAGTTTTATTTTCATCTTCTATATAAATTTAAAGCATTTAATAAAACCGTTATTTTATTTATCGCTGAAGGGAAATCCTTCGTTCTTGTAAAAATTTCTTTAAATAAAAAACCCAGGCTAAAATAAAAATCTTTCATGATTTTCTTTCTTAAGGCAATTATTTCGGGCAATGATATAGTGTCGGGAGTAGAAAAAGGCACCAGTTTTCCCTCAGCGACCTTCTTCCATATATCAGGAGGAATTCTTTGCTCAGTTAGCGCTTTTTTAAAAATCTCTGAACCGGGTACTAACCATGTTAAGTGAAAATCAATATAATCCAACCTTATCTTTTTTATAAATTCAACCGTATATCTAATATCTTTTAAAGTCTCTTCGCGCTCTGCCAGCATAAAACAACCTTCGGTAAAAATACCCGCGTCTTTTGTCTCCCTGACAACATTTTCGATTTGGGCGTTTGTGATAGGCTTTTTCATGATTTTATTCCTGATAAATTCTGAACCGGTTTCTATTCCGTATTTAATGTGGGTGCATTTAGCCATTTTCATCAAACGCAATAATTCCTTATTTACACAATCAATCCTGGTTAAACAGGTCCACTTTAAATTATTCCTTCTTTCAATTAACGTTTCGCAAAACAATTTTACCCTGTTTCTATCATAAGTGAAGGTATCATCAAGAAGCTCAACGTAATTAAATCCCTGTTTCTGAAGATAACCAAACTCTTCTATTACGTTAGCAACGCTTCTCGCTCTTAATGTCCCTTTATTGGGCACCCCGCAAAAGCTACATTGAAAAACACAGCCCCTTGAAGTTACCGTCGAAGTAACTTTACCCGCGATCAAAGGCGAATAAAATTGGTACGGCCAAAGATGGCGAGCGGGAAAAGGCAAACTGTCTAAATCTTCAATCATTTTCAGGTCGTTTACCCTTATGCCGCTGCCTGACCTGGTTATAAGATTTGGGACATCCATAAAATTGCTGCCGTTATTCAGCAGCTCTTTAACCAAACCTAATAACCCATACTCTCCGTCTGAAATAATTCCAAAGTCGGCGTTAAGATAGATTACCGAATCCGGACAGTAGTTTACATGCGGGCCCCCGATAACAATTTTTGACCCTTTTGAAACTTCTCTTATTTCAGATATCAATTTTTTAACTAAATACAGGTCGAACGAAGTAACGTATATACCAATAACGCTTGGGCTAGAACGGCCTATTTCTTGTATCGCCTGCCCGATACCTCCTTTTAATCGGGCCAAATCGATTATCCCTACCTTTATTTTCTCCTTTTCCAAAACAGCTGCTAAATAGAGCAGACCGAGAGGCGGGCAGGTTCTTTCCTGCAATGCTCTTAATAACGGCGGCCGTTTTTTCGAGAAGTCATCGCTTGCGCAAATTAAGGTTACTTCTTGTTTAGAATACATATGGTAAAAAAGAACCTATTCTATCAACGGGAATTCTTTCTTTAAATGGCCCTGAACAATTTTCATCTTTGGTAATGGCATCACGATAAGCATTATACCTAAACGCTTTACAACCGCCACCGCAAATATCAACTAAAGAGCACCTTTCGCATTCTCCGGGAATAGACAAAAAATCCAACAAATCTTTATTGCTATGCGCCCTATCCAGGATAGAGTAAAATTTTTCATTTTTAATGTTGCCTAAACCCAGCTCCACAAACGGGCACGGAGTAAGGGTGCCGTCTGATTTTATATTGATTATGCTCACAAAAGCGGAACAAGCTTTCGGTCGTTTATTCAATATTGACAACAGTTTATTCTTATATTTTTCGCTCTTGTTAAACATCCAGGATAATGCCTCCTGGAATTCTTTTTTATTGGCTATACATAAACTATCCTGCGGGCATTGTTTTATATAGGGGAGATACACGGTTTTTGCCCCCAACCCCTTAACAAAATGCTCAATCTTGTCTAAGTGGCCGGCGTTACAAGACATCAAGACCGTAAAACTATATGTTGGCACGCCCGCTTCAATTAAGTAGCGCATTCCGGAGACGGTCCTGTCCCATGAGGCGTTTTCCTGCGTTATGCTGTCGTGTATATTTTTATCAGAAGAATGCAATGTGGCGATAACTGCCGCTATCCGCAAATCTTTTATTTTTCTTGCAATCTCAGGGCTTATTAACGTAGCGTTAGTAAATAATATTATCTTCTTTAGCTTCTTCCCTGCGTAACTGATAATCTCAAATAGATCTTCCCTTAAGAGAGGTTCTCCTCCGAGAATATGCAAATTCAAATTCTGGTTCACAATTTTTAGCTGGTCGATAAGGTAAAAGATTTCCTCTTTTTTTAAGACCGGCCCCCCTTCTCCAGAATGGCAGTAGCAATTCTTGCATTTCAAGTTGCAGTTATTGTTTATGTGTAATTTTATTGCCCTGTATTTATAATTCAATGAAGTGAAGAATATTTTCCTTGCCGCAGAATGAATTACGCTTTTTGAATTAATATTCCTGTACATAAAGCGGTAAATCTTCTTTATCAACAAATCAGTCATATTAACGAGTAATACCAGCTGTGCAATAGATAAGGGTGATCTTCTTCATTTTAACCTGTATATGGCTATCCATACCCCGTCGTCATACCACTCTCTGATTTTCAAACAATGTTCATCAAACCACATTTTTACCTTCCGGGCGTACGGTTCCAAACTGCCCTGCCGTTTCCAGGATGCAGAAAATAACCAAATCCGCTTATCAATAAGGCTGTCGAGATTATCCTTATCTACGTTTATAGACTTATACTCGCTTTTAAAGCCGGATGATCTTTTGTTTTTAATTTCGTTTTCAAAGAATTCGTCCCCGGGAGAAATAAAAAAATAATATTTGGTAATTTCTGAATATTCTTTTGACTCCCCGCGCAGATAATGCAAGAAGGTGTACATAAAACCATAATTGGAAAATCCCACGATATCGCCATCTTTTTTGTTTCGCAGGAAGAAATTTACTAAAGGCCTGACCGGTTTTTTTAAAAAAATTGCAGCATTAGGACGCCTGACCGGCAACACATCATAATAATAATTAACCAGAGAGAAGACAATGCAAGCGAGGAAACTCAAGATAACAAGAGACTTAAACCAGCCGTATTTTATCGAAGAAACTCCTTTGGACAAGAGGATATAAAGAAATGGGCTAAAGATTATCAAGTTGCGGTCAAGATAGATAGGAAAAAACATTTTAGAGAAAATGAATACTAAAATTATAGGCGCCGCTAAAAACGAAAGCAAAATTATCAATGGCTTTACCGGCATATTAAAGCAGGCAAAAAAACTAATCCATAAGATAAGGAACAGTGCGACATTATAAACAACCGGCCCCGCGTTATACCCGATAACAAAATTATTTAATGAAGACAGGATAAGGCCTGCGCCGTCAGGTGAAGGCAACCAGTTTTTATATTGTAAGGTAGCGAATTGGTGCGTAAAAGACGGGTAAATAAAAATTAAAAATAAGAGACCGGCGCCTAGAAGCGCGATTAACCATTTTAATATAAATTTACGGTTATATAAAATCAAGACGGCCTGTGGGATAAATAAGAAAAAACTAAAATATGTCGTAAATAGCAAACAGGATAATGAAAAGAAATACCACAGCCAATATTTATTATCGTCACTCTTTATGGCTTTTAAAATAAAATAAGTGTTTAGTAATGAGAGGAATGCGGAAAGCGAAAACGCTCTGGCTTCCTGAGAATACCAGAGCTGAAAAGGAGAAAAGGCTAAAAAACCGGCAGCGAGCAATGAAACCGAACGGCTAAAAAATAACCTGCTTACTTTATAAAGCAGCGCTATTGATAAAATTCCCAGCAGGCAAGAAAGAAACCGGAGGGAAAATTCGCTTTTGCCAAATATTCTGGACCACTGCCGTAATAGGATAAAATAAAAAGGAGGGTTTTTCTCAAGAAAATTATTAATGAAATTTTGATTTTCTCCCGAGTATGCCGTTGAAATATGTTTGTAAGTAATTACTTCATCAAACCAGAAATCGTGTTTTTTAAGGTTATGCATACGAAGGGCAAAACCGGTAAGCACTATTGCCAAAAGGATAAAATTAACCGCTAATTTATTTTTTAAAAATAACTGCGCCATTTGAGTTCCGACCGACAGTCTATCCGGACATTTTATTGCTGTTGATTTTAAACAGACCCCCGTCAACAATTTCTTCAAGTAAATCTTTATATATTCCCAGCATCTTATCCCTATAACTCTCAGGCATATGTAAAGCTTTTTCGGCAACGGCGCGGCAATATCCACACTCATCGCAATTACCCTGGCGGCATTTTCCTTTGATAAAGAATTCAAGAAACCCGTCCAATTTCTTATTATCTAACCGTATAGGGTTATGCGCCGGAATAAGCGTAAGAAAATGATGTAGCTTAAGAAGGTCGGCCTTAAAAGGATGGAGGAAGAATTTTATTTTTTTCCAAGTATATTTTTTATGGCTTGCCAAACTTTTTGAAGGGCTAAAAAATAAATCCATAAGATTGCCGTCATATTTTTCCGTCGTATAAGCCTCCACAATACGCTGGATATACTCTGTTTTTATGCCCCTTTCTGACAATTTAACCGTATTTATTCCTGCCTCCTCATAATAGTATAAATCTTCCGGGCGTATCCAGCACGAAGCAATTAATTTCCAAGGCTCCAACAACGTCAGATAAACACAGGAATACATACAGTAATCAATAAAAAATTCATTATTAATACCGCTTGATGTTGAAGAATGGCTGATGGATGAATAATGATAATTTACAAACGGGCATCCGATTAAACATCTGGTATTGGCGTACAGCTGTAAATCGCAATTAACGGCAGCGCGAATTTTCCTTAAAAGCTTAAAGTCGCGATTTACTGCCCACGGAGAAAGTGATATTTCATCCGCGCCTAGGTCTTCCCAGTATTTAGCCTGGATAGGATTGCATATCCCCGCGCACACGGATATCTTTGTTGTAAAGTGCGGGTAACACTTCTTGACTACCTGGAGTAGATATGGCACGGCCACCGTCACCGCATCAACGCCTATAGTAGTCAGCCAATCAAGGAATTTTCTAATCCTCTTTTGGCCTTGCGCTGTCCACTCAATATTTCCAAGACAAGAAGCATTCAAAAGATAATTGAATTTAAGACCGGTTTTATGAACGGCTGAAATATATTCTTTGGCCTGAGATTTGCTAATGTAAGGAAGTATAAAAGAAGGACGGCCCCCGCCCACAGGATCCCTGTCTAATTTTCCGTAGATTTCAGCGACCTTTGATTTATTGATTTTCTCCAATAAATCAGGCTGCCAATTTGTAGGCACAGAGAGTTTCATGGAATAATTTGTTCCTTAGGTTAAATTTCTTAAAATAACCGAACATCGCATCAACGCTTTCCGGTTAATTCTTAATATTTCCGTAAGGAAAGCAAGCGCGTAAGCAAAGTGTATCGTAGGGAAAATAAACAACAGGATAATAAATACCCGCAAATCATGTTTTTTACAGGCTATTCTCAATGAAAAAATCAAATCTAATGCCGGATAAAGCATCAATGCGCTCAAATATGCCTGTGATTTTATGAAAGGGGCAGCTACAAGGCAAAAGAGAAAAACCATCGGCAGAAAATGAATCGGGTTTATATAGGAGGGAAAGGTTTTGAAAATCTGAGCGCGGCCTTTGCCATAAGTAAGAATCTGCCTGAAAAACTCCCTGTAAGTAGCCCTCCTTTCATGAAAAACTTCTAACTGCGGGACATACATGGCTTTATACCCTAGCCTGGCGAATCTCGCTAATAAAAGGTTCTCTTCTGCAGAAATAAAGTTCCCCGGGAAACACATATTTGTTGCACTGAATATTTCTTTATTTGCGGCAAGATTGCATAATATCAATCCGGATTCATCCACACGCCTGTCTTGTCCGGACTTTTTGTACCTTTGGCTTACCCATAGAGTCCCAAAGAAAGAGGCTAAGGCAAACCCCTGGCATTCCTGAAATAATGAGCTATCGGGCATGTTTAAATTAGGGCCGCCGATAATAGAAATATCGACATTCTCTTGGAACTTTTCGCTAATCAAAGTAAATACATCCTTATTCACCAGAACATCATCATCCAGGAAATACAGAATTTTACCCTCCGACATTTTTATCAAGAGGTTCCTTGCTTCCCCCCTGTTCAGGTTCAAAGACTTAAAATGCCGGATATTGCCGTGCAAAAGTATTAATTCCTTTAGCAGAGACTCTGATTCTGCGCCTTCTCCGTTTATTAATACCAGTATCTCTACGGCTTCCGGTTTAGCAAACTTTATAATACTTTCAAGCAGCCTCTTTAACTTATTTGCCCTGTTATTTTCCACGATTAGGATAGAAATATCTTTCATGTCATCTTTATCTTACTACACAAATCCTTCAGGGAGATTTATTTTGTCAACTTAAATAAAAATTTTAACCTCGGAATTTTCCTATCAATATCTGGGCATCTTCGAATAAACAAACATTTTTTATTACAAATAGCCTAATGATTTCAGCGCTTCCAGATTGCCCGAGGAATCAATCTTATGAGTTTTATTTGATTTAAAAAAGCTTGTGATGAAGCCGTTCATTGTTTCTGTAACTCTTAGGTTGAGCCCGTCCTTATCTGCCAATCGTTCCTCTCCTTTTGATATATTATATAACGTTTTCTCCTCAGTCGCTATATTGTGGATAAGTTTGTAGGGCTTCCAGATACAGCCTTCTAATTTTTCCTTAGTATCTTCAAATTCAGGCGCGTTTTCCAATAGAATTGCCCTATCTTTACGATAAGTATTTTTGCTTAGAATATTTTCTCCACCTGGATTATCTTTAGAAAGATTCCTATCCAATCCTGCTAATTTCATCAGGGTTGGATAAAGATCACAAATGGACACGGAATAATTAACTACGCGTTTTTTTGTCTGCCGCGGGAGCTTAATAATAAGAGGTATTTTTGTGGTTGCTTCCGAGAGCTTATAACCATGGTCAAAGAAATAATTGTCTTCTCCGAGAGATTCTCCGTGGTCAGAGAGCAAAACAATAACCCAGTCATCATAATGGCGGTTCTCTTTCAAATACGTGATTATCCTGCCGATTTCACTGTCCAAGTACCGTATCTCCGCGTCATACTGGGAAATATAATACGCTTTATCCGTAAAAAATCGTGCTTTACTCTTACTCAAACGCGCCTCGCCAATGCCGCCGATTGAATTATGAAAATGTTCGTTAACGAATAATTCCTGCCTTTGACTTGCATATAAATCATCGTTGATAAATTTATCCCCATAGCCGGGAGGCGGCATATACGGCCAATGGGGATCCTTAAAAAATAACCATAAGAATACAGGCTGATTACTATTTTGATGCTTATCTAATAATGCCTGAGCTTCATTCACTATTGTATCAGCCTGTACTGTGTGTTTATCTTTACTGGTCTTTAAAGAGCTGTTGTCTAGAAAAATATCAAAACCCACGTCTGCCTTCGCCACCTCCCTGACTACTTCTGTGCCGACGATTGCCAAATTCAAATACCCTGCCGAATGCAAGCGTTTGGAAAGCGCAGGCTGGTTTTCTACTAAAACACCCGGGAGAGGATATTTACCGGTCAACAAGGCTATAACAGACGGCTTTGTCCAGGGGATAGGAGTGTGGCAATTCTTAAAAATGTTTGACGTATTCGCCAATGCATCAATATTTGGGCTGGTATTACGGCGATAACCATAACAGCCCAGATGGTCCTGCCGTAAAGAACAGATGGTTATTAATAAAATATTGGGTTTATTTGCGAGGTGTTTAAACCATGCCTGCCACATGCTGGCAAAACAAAGCATGACCGCGGCTACGGCTAAAACAGCAATAACGGCGGGGATATGTCTTTTCTTCATATAATACTTAATGTTGCGTAACATCTAAAGGCCTTTTATGACAGGATTGAGATATAATTACATTTATTAAATCGTAGGGTTGGTAGAAAAACTGGGTCTCTTGAAACAATCTTAAGAGTGGCAGAAAAGATAAAGCCTTCTTATCCGCAAACACTTAAACGAGTTACGGTTGAAACAGTTGTTGCGGTTTAGGAGTCACAGGACCAATACAGGTTATTTTCCACGCCCCGTTTTCTTTTGTTAAACGAACCAGCCGTTTGGTATGGCCAGATTTATCCATAAGGACTTCAGAATCAAAGCCTTTCCAATCGTAACCAACTACTGCAACGGCTTTATTGCCGTCGCCGCTTATGTCAAGATTTGGTGTTTCAATATTATATTGGGAAAAACGAATAAATCTCTTATAAGTCTGCTCCATACTGTTTTTAAAGAAAACTTCGTGTTTGCTATAGTCCATTGTTTCTCCGTTTATTACGCAGGAAAAGTTAGGAGAAGTTTGCTTTAACGCGGAATCATAATCGCCTAAACTGGTGCTTTCGTAAAATGCTTTCATTACCTCCTGTATTGCTAACTTATTAGCTTCTTCCTGTTCCTGGGCCAAAACAGGCGCCATTTTACAACTAAACTGGGTTGCCAGAAGTACAAGCAATAAAAATAAACTTAATCTTTCCATTTTAGCCTCCCATCTTCCCCAGTTTTCCCGAAAACCCAAAAGAAAATATTTTATTAAAATTTGAACGTCAGTTCTGTTCTAAGAAATACCGCTTCGTCTTGATTCGCGTAAAATTTACCCGGAATAAGATATTCGGCTGTAAAATATGTTGTAATATTTTTACTTATCTCATAATCCAGCCTGCCCTGTATCAACTGGCCCCTTGTTTTGCTTGTGCCGGAGAAAACACTGCTGGCTGCCACCTGCGTATTAGCTCTCAAGAAATTATACGAAAGCAGTAATTTGGCTTTCTTTGCCGGATAAAGGGTTAACGATGCTCTCTCCCATTGAAAATTAGTCCAGTAACCGGTCATGCCGGTTTCCCCTGCCAAGGTAAGACAATATAAATCTGATAACCATGGATACCTGGAAAATAACGGATCCCATGCTTCATTTGTTCCGGTGCCTTGCTTGTCGCCTGAAAGATAAATATACCCTAAACTGGCAAGCGGGGACCAGGGTATATTTTTGAAGGCCCTGTCTATATAAACATACCCGCCCAAACCTCTTCTACTGTTATCGCCGTAGTCGCCCGTCTGAAAAGCAAGCTGCCCTCTCAGGGTATACGGAGAAAAATTAAACTTAGAGAATGAACCGAATGTATGCAGCCTGGTTCGCTGCGATTGCAGCCCCGTTCCTCCTTCTCCGGCTTCTGTTTTATATATGTAGTACCCCTCCGTGTAAAGGTTTTTAATGGATTTATTCCTGAAATACAGAACGCCGGCTTTTTCGTCTGTAGTATTTAATTGTTGAGTAACCTTATCTAAGGTTGGATTACTTACATTTACTAATTTCGTCTGGTTTATTACCGGCAGGAATTCTTCATCCCTTGGATCGACTATCAAGATTGCGTCTAATGAAGTATTACCATCGATTTGCCACCTTGCCTTGGCCGCATTAAAATAATATGTCCTTGACCCGTCCACCGGAGTCCCATCGCCAAACAGGAACCCTTCCCCGTAATCGGAGATAGGCAGATCCTGCCGTCCAATACGCAGGCCTACGGGAGCATCAAGAACTCTTTTTACATCCAGATAAAAGTTATCAAATACAACTTCATTTATATCAAAATGATACCCTTTTTTTGATGCGCTCTTGTCGGGGACAGAAGAAGTCGATCCCCCAAAATAAGTATAAGCCCTAAATTCATCCGTAAGCTTAACATACAAACTTGCCTTTTTGTCTAAGTCCATTTGCCCCCAGAGCGACGTCTTTATCCTAAAGAAATTGCGGTTATCCAGCACACCATTATTCATGTCTTTCAAGTTTTTCCAGTATTCATGCCGTAACCGTAAGGCCCCTCCCCCGCTGAAATTTAGTTCCGCAAATGCCGGGATAAAATTCATAAATACGCCTAAACACAAAACCAACGACGCAAAAATTCGTTTCATTTACCCCCCCTCTTTCTATAGTAAAATTTGGTTTCAAAACCCTCAGGAACCATGGTTCTATTTATTGGCTCAGATTAACATCCCTTCCCATATTTGTCAATCTTTTAGAGACACACATTGACTCACATTATTTGCCAGCCAGTCTTAAGATATGATTGTCTTATCAACAAACTTAATTTTTCCGAATATATCTATCTTCCACAATTTTAACATAATCACGTAGATTGTTAATGCCAATACCACCCCCGGCAATAAGAATACCGCCCCTGCATATGGCAGGGTGCGTAATAACAATAGGAAAACCAGCATTATTGCTCCTGAAGAAATTGCCGGAAAAAGGCTTTTTGCATATTCGTCCCATTTGTGATTTATTATAGGATGAATTGAAAAAATAATTATTATAAAATTTAAAATGCCGGCAGATAAAAGGAGTGCGGCAACGCCTGCGATTCCATGGGATACTCCTATAAACACCGCAATAACATTTATTAAAAACATAGTTATATTGATTTTGAAGAATTTGTTGATATTCCCTTTGGCAATAAATAATGAACTAAATACTAAGTTTTCCATCAGTTTTAAACAACCCAATAATGACAAAAATTGCATAGGAATAGCTGAAGGCAGCCACTTTGATCCATATAAAAACAATACTATCCACTTGCTTAATGCAAATATGACAAGGGAAACGGGAATCCCGATTATGGAGATATACTTAACGGCTTTAAAATAGTATCTTCTAATCATTCCTGAGTCTTCTAATTTACCAAAGGCGGAAAAGATTATTTTACTCAACAGCGGAAACAATTGCGTATCGCAGTAATGTGACACTTCGTAAGCAACATAATAATACCCCAAAAAAACAGGCCCTAAAAGCTTGGCTATCACAAGATAGTCAATATTATTTCTTGCGTACCTTAGTATTCTTATCACTGATACCTTGATGCTAAAACCTAATAGTGTCTTTAACTTTGAATAATTAAAATGCAGCTTCGGCCTCCATGGATTTAACTTCCAGTATAATACTACAGCAACAATTGAGCGTACTAAAGACGACCAGACCAGGCTCCATAAACCAAAATTCAAATACGCAAGCGTTATGCCCGTAACAGAATACATTATAACAGCCGCCAATTCAGGAATAACCGTATACTTAAAATTCAGATTTTTCACCAAAAGCATGTTATGAACATAGTAGAATGATTCAATAAAAATAACCAGTGATAAAATACGTGTAATTGGTACCAGCGAATTGTTTTTAAAATAAGCGGCTACCAAAGGTGCCAAAATGAAAGCTAATACCAACGAAATAAAACTTATTAAAATATTAAAAAAGAATGTTGTTGAAAAACTTTCATCATCTGCGTCATTTTTCCGGATTAACGCCGTAGAAATCCCGGTTTCATTTAAGACTCTGAGAAGATTAATGACGATGTACGCCGTAGCAATAATACCAAATTCAACGGGCAACAGCAGCCTTACTAATACTATTTTAGTAGATATGTCTACTAAATGCTGCGCGCAAACTCCCAGCATTACCCAGAGAAATCCTTTTATTGTTTTTTTATCCAACTCTTCTGCTTGCATGTAAACATCTCTCCGTCGATAATACTTTTAAGTAAATCTTCATAGATGGAGATTAATTTGCTACGATAATCATCAGGCACATACAGAACTTTATTCGCAATATCCCGGCAATATCCGCACCCACCGCAGTTAATGCGGCTGCACTTACCTTCAATAAAAAAATTCAGGAAGCCTTCTAATTTTCCATTATCCAGGAAGGTCGGATCATTAACAGGCATTTGATCCAGCAGTTTATTGAGCCGCGGAACATTGATATTACGCCTTTTCCCGATTGCCAATTTTTTCGCAGGAATTATGTATAATAAATCCATAAGATTCCCGCCATATTTTTCCATTGTATAAGCCTCAACTATACGCTGGATTTGCTCTGTTCTCATACTCCGGTCGGATAATTTAACCGAATTTATTCCCGCTTTCTCATAGTGTGGTAAATCTTCCGGGCGAATCCAGCAGGCTGCAATAAGCCTCCAGGGTTGTTTTAATATCAGGTAGTTACAAGAAAACCTGCAGTAATTGATGATAGATTCCCTGTCATTCATCCTTGAAGAATGGCTATGTGATGAATAATGGTATTGGACAGAAGGGCACCCGGATAAGCAACGCGTGTTCGCATATACCTGCAATTTGCATCTTACTGCCTGCCTTATTTCTCTTAAGGTTTTAAAACTACGGTTTACTGCCCATGGGGAAAGAGTAATCGTATCCGCTCCCATATCTTCCCAGTATTTTGCCTGTAAGGGGTCGCAAACTGCGGCGCATACCGATACTTTGGTTTCAAAATGAGGGTAGCGCTTCTTAATCAGCTCAAGCAGATACGGTATGCTGACGGTAACCGCATCTACCCTTATAGCGGTTAACCAATCAAGAAATCCTCTTATCCTTTTCTGCCCGGCAACTGACCATTCAATATTACCCAAGCATACGGCGTTTAAGAGATAATTAAATTTCAAGCCATACTGGTGTACCTTAAAAATATACTCCTTAACCCGGCGCTTATCCACAAAGGGCAGCGTGAACGAAGGCCGCCCTCCGCCTATAGGATCGCAATCCAATTTTCCATAAATTTCGGTAGTCTTGGACTTATTTATTTTGCTTAATAAATCGGGCTGCCAGTTTGTAGGTATGGATAGTTTCATGTTATTTAAAGCCTTCTTTTAAGAAATATTCTGTCAGTTTTTCTCCGATAAATTTATTGCCCAGGGCATTCCAATGTTTGTCATGAGACACAGTAACGCAATAACCTTCTTTTTCTTTTGAGATTAAATATTCGATAATTCCGGGTATGTAAGTAAAACCTGAGTCTTCACACAAATATTTACCACGGGGATCATCCGGGTTAGAAACATCCAGGAAATAAACCGGTATATTGCCTGTCTTTCTTTTTATCATATTCATGATCTTTTCTGTAACAATAACCGCCTCATTGTTTAACCGTTGTAACTCTTTATCCCTTTTTGCTGCACGTTCCAACGAAAATCTTCTTCTTTTTGTATCGGCTAGGAAATTTCTGGCTGATATTTTTCGCATAATCCCGTCATAAATGTAAAGAAGCAGATCTGCGGTAAAAGAGTGTGCCCTTAGCCAAGAGAGCGGAACGGTAAGCCGATAAACAATTCTCCCATTTTCTAAATACGGCCTTACCCCGTGATTGTTAAAAGGATACCATTTCAAATCCAAGGCATATAAATTATCGCAGAAGTCATTAGAGCAAAATTGCAAAATTATTATATCTGGCTTGATTTTTTCGATATAATCGCTTAGCACCATAAATTCTTGCAATGAGCTGAAACCTCTGGCCCCATAGACAAAAAATTCAGAATTAGTAAATTTCTTTTGCAGATAAGAATACCACTCTTCTCCGGATGATACCCAGATCATTTCAGTGAATGAGTCTCCCAAGATAAATATTTTGGTTTTCTTTGTATCCAGATCCCCCCACCTTTTAAATCCGTTCTTAAAATACCTGATTTCTATATGTTTTGTCCTGCCCGGGCTGCCTTCAATAACTCTTTTACATGTAGTATTCTCAGGGACATCCCAACCGTATTTTGTCGCCCTATAAAACGACGGCATAAAAGTTTTTAAAGGACTGTCAGCTAAAAATAAGGCAATTATTGATAAAACTATCAACACTAAAGGTTTTTTTCTATCGACGTGCCGCTTATGCATGAATCTGCCTCACATTAAAACGCGTAAGAGAGAAACGCATTGGCCGCATATCTGGTTGTCATCATTAAACCAGTTTTCTACTAATTGTTTTCCCGCAGTGATAAGGTTAAAAGGCGATTCATTAATACTGCCTATCGGGTCATGCATGCGGCAGCGATAAATACTTCCTTCGGAATTAATAAATAAAGAAACAAGCGGCACAAAACATTTCTTACCTATTTCTTTACCTTTCAAACACTTAATAAGATATTCAGTGCATACTCGGTTAACCAACGGGTTATTTCTTAGTTTCTTTAACACATCTATAATCGATTTTAGCTGTTCAGCATTAAAAATGAAGCTTTTGTTTCCTAAATTCTGACGGTACTTAAGTGAATTAGTATAAGATCTTGCGTTTTCCACGATCTTGATCATAAGCGGAATGTTTTGTTTCCGGCAATAATCCGCGGTTTCTTTAATCGCAAGATAATTCCAGGGAGTAATAACGAATTTCGCCTTCAAATTCAATGAAGGAAACCTGTCACGGGCTTTATGAATCGTATTTTCAAGGTTTTCAAAAGATCCCTTTATTCCCGAAATATCATCATGTGTTTTTACGCCCAACAAACTAAGTTCGAGGTTTATATTCTTATGTTTTTTCATCCGGCATAAAAAATCGATTATCTGCCCGGTTAAAGTGCCATTCGAAGAAATGGTAACGCGGGAGTGGGGATAGTAATCATTGATCGCGCAAACAATCTCAGAAAGATCCTGACGCAGGAACGGCTCCCCTCCTGTAAGGGATATATGTTTAAGTTGTCTAAGCTCAGGGAATTCGAATAACAGCTTGATCTTCTTAAAATCCATCTCCTTGAGATCGCCGCTTTTTTTTTCCCAAATATCGCACATCGCACATTCTAGATTACACCTATCAGTCAAGACTAATATTAACGAAGAAAGTCTTAACAATCCTAAATGGCACAACAGGAGATTCTTAGAATCACGCAGGTAAAGCTTAGCTTTTTTAATCATTATAGGAATTTTGCACTAAATACTTAAAGGAATGTATTGGATTATACAGTCTCCTACATATAACCTTAAACGGAGCCTCATTTTGATATTCAAATTTAAGCCGAAAAGAAATATCCGCATATTTTTCTTCCAATCTATGCATCAATCCCCAGAATTTAGTGCCTTCATACCAATTATTACGCACCAGACCGTTCATGCCCTCATTTCCAGCAATAAATTCACAAAATTTTTCAGTGTCGTGAGAGGACTTTTCAGTAAGCAAAAAAGCGACCTGCATCCTTTTATAGCGACAATCAATGAGCGTTCGAATGTTACGGAAAACAATATCAAAGATATTTCTCTTTGTTACTGTCTGATAAGTATTGGCATTCATGCCATATACGGCAATCGTAAGAAAAAAATTGCTTCCCATGATTTTATCTAGCCCATATTCATGAAGAAGCGAGCCATTGGTGTTAATCGCAACATGTTTATCTGGGTGATTGGAGACGATCCAGCTGATAAAACTTCGCGATTGCTGCGTAAAAAAAGGTTCTCCTCCCGAAATAATAACATTTTCGGCAGAGGGAATGATAGTTTCTTCAATTTCTTTTAGCAGATTATCTTTAAGAGAATATTTTATCCTATTGTTCTTCATAGGGGCCTGAAAACAGGAATAACAGTCGCAGTTACAGCCATGGGAAGGAATAATAGCTATGAGTTTTGGGCCGTATTCAAGTGAATCTTTCTTGGCTGCGATTGCATTCTTCACTTCGGAGTAATCTAAAAATTTATCTTCGCGGCGAAAAGGGTCAAAAGCGCAACTGGCCCCTTTACAAAAACCCCAGTCACCTCGGGATATTAATTTTCTTTGGAATCTAAACTCCTTAGAATTCCAGGCATCCTTGATATTTTCTTTAATAATTACCCTATCCTCCGGACGAAATATATTATTCCAGCAAGTCGTAACAACGGCATTACCTTCCTTAGTAGGGGCGATCGTCATTTTATAATAGCTGCGGTAACAACAGGCTATTCTTTCCTTATCGCGCATCCATCCTTTAGGCAAAATGCGCTCTCCGTTTTTTTGGGAATTTACCGATACCGAATTTCATAAAATTTCCTTATTTCTTCGGCTACCCTTTCGGCGTCTTGAATAGTAAGCGAATATGAGATCGGCAAAGAAATTATTTCCTCATACATTTTCTCACAGATAGGAAAATCGCCTTTTTTATATCCGAGGTGCGTGAACTCATTTCTTAAATGTAACGGCGTATCGTAGAAAATCTTTACTTCAATACCTTTTGATAATAAATATTTTAATAAGCGTCCTCTCTCCGAGACTCTTATCGTATAATTACGGAATGAACTTGTGCAATTACTTTCAATCCGCGGAAAAATTACGCCCGGGATTCCAAAAAGCATCGAATTATAGATATTCGCGATTGATTTCTTTTTTTCTATTATTTCGTTTATATGCCGCAGCTTAACCTTTAAAAAAGGTATGTGAATCACATCTAATGAAGCAGGGGTTTTTAAACTCTTCAACACTTCCTTATCATTGTACAATGCCTCCCGTAATCTTTCCACATTTTTCGCCACTGTGGAATTTGAAGTAATAACCATCCCTCCGTCCCCCAGGCCGCCGACTATTTTAGAAGGATGGAAGCTAAAACATCCGGAATCCCCAAAAGTTCCCACTTTCTTACCTTCAATAGTTGCCCCCTGAGCCTGGCAACAATCTTCAACCACGTAAAGCCCTTGTTTTTTTGCCGATGCGACAATTTCTCTTATCCGGCAAGGCAGTCCATAGAGATGAACGGGAACAATGGCCTTGACTTTATGCGAGATTTTCTTTTCTATTTCAGTCGGGTCTATATTAAAATCCTCTCTAATATCTACGAAGATGGGGGTGGCCCCGATATCAGATATGGAAAGCGCGGTTGCGATATACGTATGTGGCGTGGTTATTACATGATCACCCGGACCTATACCCAGCGCTATCAACGAAAATGAAAGGGCTGCCGTACCGGAAGATGTCCCAAGGGCGTAAGGGCCTTCAAAATAGTCAGAACATTGGGCTTCAAATTCTTTTAGATAGATTTCAAAATCGCATACATCTTTTAATTGCAACACTTTTTCCAATTCATCGAAAATCTCATTGATAAAAAGGGAATTTTCACCTGAAAAGTTATCATAAGTAATTTTTAATAAACGGCGGTCGATTTTCCTTACGTATGATTTCAGGAAATCGGCATTAAAAATGCGCTTTGCATGGGACAGCCAAACAGAAATATTTTCCATTGTTTTGCTTAGCTCCTCAAAATATAACAATCTACTCCACAAAACTATCCGGGAAATCTACCGTTATCAACTTATAAAAGAAAAAGAGCCATGCCGAAAGGGAAACTAAAGGATCTTTTATAAAATTGGCGAAATAAAAATTAAATTCAATATCTTTTTTGCTATATTTTGACTTATAATCGTTTATCATTTCCTTAAGCGCGGGAATCTTATCAAAAGGATTATTTTTATAGAAAAAACAAAGTCTTAATGTATATTTTGAAAACCAGCAAAATAAATAAACCAGAAAAATCATTCCGTCTTCTACCGGAGAAAGGAAAAATACGCCCTTCCGATACTTATACTCAAGCGGCGTAAAATATTTTCCGGTATAAATATAATAATTAAACAGGGGCCGGTTTACCCCTAACCGCATTTCCATCCATGTGCTGCCGCTCATTTTAATGTTCATTTCAAGGAATTTAGGAGTATTGTTTCGTGAGTCTACTCTAAATTGCGCGTTTGCAAAACCATGGAATTTAAAACTTTTGAGCAAGCCGATTATCTTGTATGAACTCTTATTCGGCCCTGTTAATTCATGGGCGCCCATGCGCACAAAGAATACTCTTCTATCCGGCCTTTCCAGTTTATAACAAAAATGGGCTACAGGATTACTTTCCTTATCCATATACACATTCGTCGCAATCATTTTTGTGCTGGGTATATATTCTTGAACCAATACTTCGTTAAATTTTGCGATACAACTTTTATGTTTGGCAAATAACTCTTTCCCATCAGCGCATTTATGAACCCCTATACTTCCCAGGCCGAAGCGGGGCTTGATAATCACGGGAAATTGCAGGTTTGAGATAATTTTATCGAAGGAATCTTCTGTAAGCAAATACGTCTTAGGGCAGGCTATTCCGTATTTTTCGGCAAGAGAAGTAATTGCAAATTTATCCATCATAAATATGAATTTGGAATATTCGGGCACCGGCACTTCAATGCCTAGGGCTTTAAATCTTTGTATATTCTTTGAAAAAAGGTACACTGATGGATCGGAGATTGGATAGATCAGGTTTATGGATTTACGCTTACAAATATCCAGGATTTGAGTTAAAAACCTCTCTTCTCTTTCCGTATTGTTTTTACAGTAAAAACTACGGCTCCAATCGTAGGAAGGACTTTCCACAAAGAAAACTTGATTTACATAACGCGAATAGGAAGAGGGGCAGGAAATTTTAGAAAAAAAAGTTCCGGGATTGGGACACACGTAGATTTTATCACAAAATTTTTTTAGGCATTGAATAACGGCGTACGCGAAAGGGCTGTGAGGATCTGGGACTAGAAGATTAAATTTCATACTGGCTTAAGCCAAAGATTCATGTTATTCAAGCAACAAATCATACAGCTCTCTTACTTTAACCAGGAATTTGGCATCAAACCGTAAATCACGGTTTCTTGGACGCGGAAAATCTATATCAATAATTTTCTTGATCTTTGCCGGCCGTTTAGTTAAAACAACGATCCTATCCGATAAAAATACGGCGTCTGAAATATTATGCGTCACAAGCACGGTTGTTGCCTTGTTTTGAGCCCAGAGCGCCAGTAATAACTCATTCATTTTCTGGCGCGTTACTTCATCGAGATGGCTGAATGGCTCATCCATAAGCAGCACCTTGGGCGTAATACTAAATGTCCTTGCGATAGATACGCAAACCCTCATGCCTCCCGATAATTCCGAAGGAAAGAACCCCTTGAAATTCGCCAGGCCCACGGAATCCATAATATCAGATATTATCTTCTTGCCTGCGTTATCTTGTGGTTCGCAGATTTCTCTGGGTAATCTAACATTATCATACGCACAGCGCCACGGCAGAAGCGATGACTCCTGAAAAACAAATCCCAGCCTATGATGCTTTAAAGCCAGATTGGGAGGCAAGTCTCCGATCCTGACTTTCCCGAAGCTGGGTTCCAGTAATCCCCCTATGATTTTTAAAAACGTGGTTTTCCCGCACCCGGTTAAACCTACCACAGAAACGAATTGACCTTCTTCTATATCCAAAGAGATATCATCCAAAACGTGCACTATTGCGCCATTCTTTGAATACGTTTTTTTCAAACCTTGAATAGTTATATCCTTTTTCATTTCTTAGGAAGAAAATCATTAGTATAACAGGTTTTGACGTTTAGCTTTTTGTCGATTTCTCTGTCAATTTCTCCTGAATCAATTAATATATCCAACGCCAGGTTCCATTTTTCCTCAGTTTGGTGAAATAATCCAAACTTTTCCGTATCTTTGTTGGTAATCTTGGGCAGTATCCCTGCCAGGCCTTTTGATATATACTTAGGGTCAGCTGTCGGATTGTACTTTAATATGATATCCTCGGCTTCTTTTTGATGCTGGAGCGCATACTCCCATCCTTTTACAGTAGCTTTCATAAAAGCCCTGACTAAATCAGGGCGGTTTTTTACGGAATCATCGCTCACCACGATATTAACGCCATAGGTATCCATTCCATAATCATCAAAATTCAGAACTACCGGCGTAAGGCCTGCCACTTCCACAAGCACCGGCGCATGATACATAGCCGAAGTACAGCAATCCACTTTTTTTGCTATTAATAGGGGAGCCGTTGCCGCTGCCATCAATTCTACTACGTCTTTCCTGTCCAAATGTTGCCGTTTCATGAAAGCCTTATATGTAGTTTCATTCACTGATGCCGGAGGAATTGCTATCTTTTTACCCTTAAGGTCAGCGGGTTTTCTAATTGGGTTTTCTTCCAAGCTCACTATACACGAAGAAAGCGATTGAGTCACTACCCCTACTGAGATTACAGGTATGCCTTTTAAACGCGCCTGCATAGTAGAAAACACGCCTGTGGAAGCGGCAAACCCCTTATTTTGCCCTATCAATACCACATTATCATTCGCGCTCATCCCTCCCTCAAAGGAAACATCCAACCCTTCCTCTTTGTAGAATCCTTTATCTTGGGCGACAAAAGTTCCCGCGTCTAATATGGGGGCCCGGCTAGTTATGCAAAGGAAAGTAACTTTCGTCAACTTTTCCTGAGCAGCAAAAGCTGCACTTGAATTAATTCCAGAAAAAATAAAGATACTTAGCGCGCACATTGCCAACCATTTTCCGGTGTTTCTGTTAAAATTACCCATACGTTCTCCTTTCTTTGGTTTTGTTACTCCATTTCTTTCCAATATAATACCTTTCTTTCAACTAATTCTAAAATGGAATAAAATAAAATGACTATCGCTCCCAAGACTAGAAGAGAAGCAAAGCAAATGGTTGTGTTCATTTGATGCGAGCCTGCCAAGATTAAATACCCCAAGCCGGTATGCGAACTGGTAAATTCACCGATAATGACGCCATAAGAAGCGTATACCAGGCCGGTTTTTAGCCCCGCAAAATAATACGGCAGGGAAGAAGGCATGTATAGTTTGAAAAATATCTGATGGGGCTTGGCGCATAGCGACTTAAAAATGTCCAGCCTGTCTTTTGATACATTGTTCAAGCCGGTTAATAAATTGATCATTACGGGGAAAAATGACGTCAAAGCGCTTATACTGATCTTTAATAATATCCCGAACCCTAACCATATCAATAGTATAGGCGCAAAGGCGATTTTCGGGAATATCTGGCTCACGAAAACAAAGGGCATGAGCATTTTTTTAACCAGCGGGATGTAAAAAATCGCTATGGCCAGCAAAGTGCCTATTGACGCACCCGATAAGAAACCCAAAATAATTTCTTCGGCTGTAACTAAACCATTGGAAAGCAAGGTTGCTCTGGAGCGGAACAGCTCGTTCAATACCTGCGATGGGAGAGGAATAAGATAGGTTGGGACATGCTTAACCCGCAGGATAATTTCTAGAACCAGTGCAAATAAAAACGGACAAACAAGAGAATAAAATAATCTTTCTAGGAACGCGAAATCACATGATTCATCTTTTTTAAAGCCCCGCATTATAAACCACCTACCTTAACGCCCCAGGAACGTTTATGGCCATTTTTGACGGCACCGCTCTAATTCAATATATTATATTATCATACATATAAGTAACAGTCAATTTTATAAACCGTTGTGGTATAATATTAAAAGTGCAAAAATGATAAATCAGCGTAAAAGATTATCAAGTTTTTATGTTGATTTGCGTCTTAAAAAGTTTTCCGCTAGTAATCCTAAGCTAAAAAGGTTTTGATGAAGATAATCTTTATAATTCCTCCGGAAATTCATTATATATGGCCTTATTCTAATGTTCAAACTGATATAAATAATTCTATCAGGCCTACTTTGGGATTGCTTTATGTCGCAGCGGCTTTACGCAAAGCTAGCGGCATAAATGTTCGGATTATTGATTGTAAACTCGAAGGTACCAGCATGGATACTTTGGAGGAGCTAATAAAAATTGAATCTCCGGATCTGGTGGGTTTCAGCGTATTAACATTTAATCTATTAAACTGCATCGATGTCGCAAAACTTATCCGTAAAGTGAGCCCAAAGACAAAAATATGTTTTGGTGGATGGCACGCAACGTTATATCCTAAGGAAACAGCAAAGCTGGATTGTGTAGATTTTATCGTTATTGGCGAAGGTGAACATACATTCCCGGAATTAGTTGAATACTGCCGTAAAAAAGAGTTCTCTCAGAAAGAATTATTAAATATAAGAGGAATTGGGTACAGATCTCTATCCGGAGAAGTTAAATTAAATCTCCCCCGAGAGACGGTTAAAAACTTGGACAATTTGCCTTTTCCTGCCTATGATCTAATTGCTGTGAAGAAATATTCCAATCTTCTCGCCTGCACCAAAAATTCCATCAATATCGTAACTTCCAGGGGTTGTCCGCAAAAGTGTATCTTTTGCGATCTGCGAAGAACAGTTTATCGTTTCCACAGCCCTCAAAATACATTAGAACAAATCCAGCTGTGGGTTGATAAGGGCATAACAGAATTATTTATACAGGATGATAATTTCACTATCAACCGTAAAAGAACGATTGAGTTCTGTCAATTATTAATTTCTTCCGGATTAAAGATTAAATATCAGATCAGTTCGCGAGTCGATTATTTAGATGATGAATTATTAGGCTACTTAAAAAGATCGGGCTGCAATCGAATATATTTCGGGATTGAGTCAGGATCACAAGAGATATTAGATTATCTAGAGAAAGGAATAACAGTCAGGCAGATCAAAGAAGTTTTTAAGGCTGCCAAAAAACATGGGATCTACCGCTGTGCCTTTATTATGATCGGCATGCCTACGGAGAGACGAAAAGATATACAGGCAACCATTGATTTAGTGAAAGAAATTAAACCTGAGCATTTATATTGTTCAATTTGCACCCCAATGCCAGAAACACATTTTTATAAAAAATTGTTATCTGAGGGCCAAATCAAGCATGATTATTGGCGTGAGTTTGCCAAAAATCCAAATCCCGGATTCAAAACTCCTTTTTGCAGTCAATTTTTTAAAGACGAAGAACTGCGTATTCTGAAAAATTCCATACTAAGAGATTTTTACATGAATATTGGAGTTATATTCCAAGGGATTATCAGGACAATAAGCCCGAAGCAGTTTTATGCAAAAACAAAAATAGCGCTCGACGTCTTCTTTAAAAAATAGGCAAGACATACCTATTATATCCAGAAAAAACAAAAAACATTAGTTTTCTATCTTAAGAGAGGTAAAATAGACGCGGCATTCTTATCCGCAAACACTTAAACAAGTTACGGTTGAAACTCTTCTTGCGGCCTGGGGATCAAAAGACCAATAGAAGTTATTTTCCATACCCTGTTTTCTTTTGTTAAGCGAAGCAACCGTTCTCTATGGCCAGATTTATCAATAGAAGCATAAGAATATCTGACTTAAGAAAACAAACGGCATAAGGATTTTTTTAACCAACGGGATAAAAAAATCGCTATAGCCAACAAAATACCTGTTGAGGCACCTAATAAAAAACCCTTTCAAGGCGTGTAGTATCGCATAGTTCTTCTTTATTAGAGCCCAACATCATAGGTAGTTTATTTTATAACACCGAAAACATTTACAATCTTTCCGATAATGCTTCTGCATCAAATTATCATTCGCTTAAATGTTTGTCAATAATTAAAGCCGCTTTTTTGCCACAAGTACCTCAGAGAGAAAAAAGGATCATAAAACCTGCGGCTTATAGAATTAAGCAGCGATTCACTCTGGTAAATAAACTTTAGCCTCGATGTGATATTATAATATTTCTTTTCTAATTGCCTCATCAACCCCCAATATTTCGTGGCTTCGAAACAGTTATTGCGCATCATTCCTCTTAAACTCTTGTTTTTTTCGATAAACGCGCAGAATTTCTCACTATCTTTATAATTTTTCAACGTAACGATAAAAATTAAACGCATGCTTTGATATCCTAAATCCAGGAGTTTTTGTACATTCTTAAAGATGATACCACAATGATTCTTTCCGGTTACTGACTCATAACTTGCTTCTTCCATCCCGTATACGGTGATATTAAGGAAAATATTAGTTTCAATTATTTTTTCAAGACCATATTCATGAAGCAGTATACCATTAGTGTTAATCAACAATTTTTTCTTCGGGTGTGCCGACATTACCCTTTTGATGAAATCTCTGGTGCGTTTGGAAAATAGAGGTTCTCCCCCGGAAATATTAACAAATTCTGCGGCGGGAATAATATCATCTTCGATTTCCTTCAAAAGAGCGTCGGATAACTTATATTCATTTGCGCGGTCCCGTTGTGACACATAGTAACACATATAACAATTATTATTGCAGGAATATGAAGGATCAATACTAACGGCTTGGGGCAGATAATCGAGTTTACATTTTTTCTCGATAATCGCGCTTTTTATAAAAGGCCTATTTAGCAACTGAGATTCATCGAAATAAGGGTAGAAAAAACAACTCGAGCCTTTACAAAAACTCCAGTCATTTTTCGATATCAGCTTCCTCTGAAACCTAAACTGCGGTGAATTCCAGGCATCCTTTATCCCGCTATTTATAATTATATGGTTCTCTGCCCTGAACATATTATTACAACAGGTGGCAAGAAACGCCCTCCCCCCGGATGCGGGTGAAATCCGCAGCCTATAAAAACTACGAAAACAATCAGCGAGCTTTCTATTACTCATATTTTTTAACTCCAAGGGCAGTACAAGCCTTTTCTAATCTTATCAATATACTACCATCCCAAAATTTTAGCAAATATATTTCTCTTAACCTTTATGGCTGCATTAGGACAAGCCTCCTGACAGCAAAAACAAGCCTGACATCTAGCATATTCAATAATCATGCGCTCATTTTTCATGGTGATAGCTTTATGTGGGCAAGCACGCATACAAACAGAACACCCGATACAACTTTCCCCCATAATTAAAGGATAGTATTTAATTAACCTCATGGCCATTTTAATAATTGGTTCCCTGAGCCTCCTATTTAACGAAAAGGCAGTAACCGGCAACATAACTGGCTTTTTCATAACATCTTCTAATTTTTCACCCAGAATTATAATGGAATTAAGGTCACTAATACCTAAATTTCTTTGGGCTGCTTTTTTAGTAGTAAGAATATCTTCTGGTTTAAGTCCCATAAATACAGCCAATATACTGTCTATCGCCACGCAATCTAAACCCGCAAGTAATATGCCTGTATTACGGGGCTTTCCGCTAGTAGAAGGTCCATCCCCTTCTAATGAAACTATACCATCAACAATCGTAAATTCAGGCCTTACTTCCTGATAAACATCCACCAAAATATCAGAAAATTCCTCTCTATCAAAGTGCTGTTTATGCAACTCTACCTTAAATGTACCATATACTAGTCCGAATAGATTCTTAATAGCCCCGGTTAAAATAGTAAGATTATGTGTTTTAAATTTAGGAATGTTCACTATGGAATCGCAATCATCCAGCCAGGTAGTTAGAGGAAACTTACCTCTCCAGCGCTTTTTATCAAATTCTACCAATTCAACGCTTTCCTCATGACATACATTCTCTATCCCTGAACATGCATACACTTCTCTCACCTTGCTCATCTGATCGCCAAAAACGCTAGGGCCATCTCCCACAAATATCTTACATTCAATTTCTTTTAAAATCTTAATTACTGCCCTCACCACTTCGGGATGCGTAGTGATGGCGCACTCAGGCCCCTTTGCCATTAAAAGATTTGGCTTAACCAATACTCTACTTTTCGGCTTAATAAAATCAGATATCCCCCCTAATAGATCTATTGCCTCTTTAGTCGCTTTCTGGACCAGAAGCGGATTGTAATCCGGACACTTTACAATTGAGACTTGAGATTTCATGAAAAGTTAAAATTTTATTGCATTAAACATAATAACTCTGACTATCTCTTTTATACTCAATCCCGTAATCCTGGGTATTACTTCTGCTAATATTCTAACTTGCATCAGCTTATTTGTCATACTAGACTTTTTTCGCTGCCAAGTGATATCTTAAATATTGACATAATGCCTATAGCTATCCCTACCCAGTAACAAAAAGAGTTAAAAAAAAGGAATATGGCTGCAATGCTTTTATAAGTAAAACCAACATTTAGGCTTATTGCAATATGTATAAACCATATTTTTCTTGGTTTGTTATTGAAGCTTATCCCTGGACTGCCATTTTTAGCGATGGAATATGCTTTGCCTCTTCCCTGCAAAAATGATTTTATGAAATATATACCTAAGCCTTGTTTGCCTGTTGAATGAAAAACCGATAATTCTTTTACAAAATATAATTCGCCTCCTCCCTTTAATATCCGGTCATTAAGCTCTGTTTCTGCCGCGCCATAGCGTATGCTTTCGTCAAAAAAACCGTATTTTGAAAATACTTCTTTTTTATAGGCGGCATTCCCTCCTAATAACGCACCCGATAAACCTGAAGGGCTTATATTAGCTTCCAGATAAAAGTTGTCTGACTGATTGCGGGATAACCTGAAAATATCTCTTTCGTTATTATCGGTAATGTAACCTCCGCCTATTGCCGAAGCATCGGGATAACTCTTAAAACCCTCGCATAAATTTATAAGCTGGCTCTTTTCTGGCAAAATGCAATCATCATCAATAAAATAAATTATTTCTCCTCTTGATTCTTTGATTCCTAAGTTCCTGGCTGAGTTTACTCCGGCCTCCTGCGAACGGAAAACCTTAAGATGCTTATTTAGCAAAGTCTCATGTTTAAGCCAATTTTCAGACTCCTTATCGTTCCTGTCCAATACTGCGATAATTTCATATTCAAAATTCCCTCCTGTATCCTGACTTAACACGGAATTTAAGCTCTTCCACAAAGCAGCCGGCCTGTTTAATGATGGTATTATTACGGAAATATATGGCAACATCCCACTTCCCTAACTTAATCCGCGGTAAATCATCTTATTCCTGAACCATTCTCCGCTTAAGATTAATTTAAAGTTACGAATAAATTGGAATAAGTAAATCCTGGATTTTACACACCTAAGAAACATAAAAATCAGGCGCGGGCACAACAAATTAAAAACTCTATATTTGATTAAGAATCTTCCCCATACGCCATGAGCCTTAAAACCTCCTTTAAGAAAACCGGTGGCATATCTGGCCTGGCTTTCATAGAAATCGTTTTTGGTGAAATTATGAGCCCATTTATAGTGGTAAACTTTTATTTTGGGATTAAAAATAATTACCCCTCCCGACTTAGCTAGATAGTGATTAAACAAAGCGTCTTCGTAGACCGATCCTTTTAATTCCTCCGGAAAAATAACCCCTTCTATTTCCGACTTTTTATATGCAATATTGCAAGTCGGAATATTATTAACGCGTCTGGCGCTGCCCAAAGGTAACCAGCTGGAAAATTCAATTATATGAGAAGCCTGAGCCAGAGAGGAAACAGTCGGGTTAACTACACTTCCTCCTACTGCTGAAGCAGCAGGAAAACAGTTGAATGTTTCAACCAAATCCTTAAGCCAGCTTCTTCCAACCTGGCAATCATCATCCAGAGAAACAATTAATCCTCCGGAAGCCTGGCTAAATCCGATATTCCTTGATGCCGCGGCTCCCTTATTCTGTTCGCTTCGCAGGTATTTTATCCGGCCGTTATTGAGGTTATAGTTATTTAACAAAAACTCCCCCGTGCCATCACAAGAGCCGTCATCAATAATAATTATTTCAAATCTCTCCAAAGGGTAATCCAAATCAAACAAGCTTTTTAAACAACGGGATAATAAAGTTTCCCTGTTAAATGTCGGAATGACTATGGTGACAAAAGGCAGTTCTTTGTTTGAATTTAAAACCATAATTTTTATTACCGGCTTTTAAAAATACTTTAAGTTAAGCTTTCAGACCGTCCAAATACCGTAGTCATTAAATCTCCGGAACCGCACCAGCAACACCTTAAACATAAAGGCAGTAAATTCTTTCTTAAATAACCCCTAAACCTATTCGCCTGGCGATTATTATACAAATGCACCAGGGGAAATTCTTTAATACTCCCGACTGTAAAATAATTGTCCTTGCATACAGATACTTCCCCATAAGGGTCAATTCTTGCGCCATACCATGGATAATAACATTTATCACTGAATACGCAGCATTCGTCATCGGAATAGTACTTCGCGATTTGCCCTTTTGACAACTCCTGCGTAAAATAAATATTGATTTTTGTTTTTTGCCCATGAATTCTGGTAATTTGATCGGATAACCGGCGGGTGTCTAAGCGGTGTAAATCATTAATGTCGCTGCATCTAGAATCTCCCAAATCAATGCCGAGTTCTTCTTTCATAATAGTTTTCTGGTGCGCAAATCTTCTCGAGCTGATAAACGACAAGTGCCCAAAACATAAATCTATGCCCAATTCTTCTGCCATCATTACAATATCATGCAAGTATTCTGAGTTTATGGAACTTATGGTACACATAAGCAGAATCTTAAACTTGGCATTCTCTTTAAGATATCGTATGGCTTCTATTGTTCCCGAAAAAGCTCCCGGAGTCTGCCTTATCTTGTCATGGATGTGTTCTGGTCCATCCAAAGATACCTGAAATATATCCGGATTAATACCCCTCAACTTCTCCTTTACCCTCTGCAGGATGCCGGCCGCATTCGTTAATATTTTATACTTTAATCCGCGACATTCCAGATACTCCAGGATATCAAATATATCTGGACGCAGGAAAGGCTCCCCTCCGGAAACCGATATATATGGCCTCGGCCTATAACCGCTTAATTCGTCAATGGCTTTCTTAATTTCTTCAAACGCCAACTCTTTCTTTCCGGCTTTAGGGGTTCGCAAGAAAGACGGACACATGGTACAGCTTAAATTACATTGATAAGTTAATTCTAACCGTATATAATTCGGATAAATTATCCTTTTCAATAAGATGTTTTTAAAGAAATTTCTTGGTGGTAGATGTTTTATGCCAAATGCAGAAAATATTAATTTCGCAAAATTTTGATTATAAGTTTTTTTATATAACATAGCTAGCTGCCTACCGTTTCACGAACCTCTCTAAAATTATCCCGTCTTTTTCTTTAACTTCTTCACAATTATACTCACTAAGCAGGTGATCTCTAATTCTTTTATAATTATTGTTGACAGGAATGAATCCGCCTCTATCCCAAGAAGAAGTAACTAACCAAATTCGCTTAAGGGCCTTATTCATTATCGGCTCTTTCGTTATGACTGGATAACTGGAGCAGTAATACAATCCATGCAGAAAGTCGGGGCTGTCTCCTGCTTTATCATTAAACATGTTCCTTAGGGCATAGAATAAGCTTTTCTCGCCAGGATCCAATTTTTCGGGATAAAACAAAAACCAATGGGCACACGAATTCCTGAATTTTTCCTTAAGAACTTTCAACGTAAGCATATATGATTGAACGTCTGTTACCGCTACAATATCTTCTTTCTCAAGGTTGTCATATAAATATGTAAATAAAAGTTTATATTGCTTTTTTTCAAAGACACCGGGATAGAAACTTTTCCTGTTTTCCCCGGGCAATATAAATCCGTTATAGTAATTGATGAGCGAGGATAACATTAGCGCTGTTAAAACAAAACAAACCAAAACTTTAAGCTTGATACTCTTTATGCTTGATATGCCGTTGGCAATTAGTAAATAATAAAACGGCGTAATTACGATAAATTGTCTGTCGATATACAAGGGGACAATTAGTTTAGAAATTATGAAAATTATTATTATTGGCAAGAGAAAAGACAGGGAAAGAAAAATTGTATATTTATTTTTATCTTTAAAACTTCTATAAATACCATAAATAAACAGGGCTGCTAATATGTCTAATCCGATTATAAGCTGGGAGTAATTCGCTGAATAACCTAAACCAAGGACAGCAAAACTTAGGAATAAATTTCCGAGAGTAGGTGGAAGCAACCAAAAAAAATTCTTTACCATGTGTAATCGATGTAAAATTGGACCCAAAAGAGGCATAAAGAATACCAGCATAATACCAATGAACAAGCACGCTTTCCTAGCATATTGAAAATTACGTTTGAACAACAGAAAACTAAGCGCAATTATTAACAGTAGAACAGAATAATAACTTGTCAAAAGAGCAAATATTTCTGAAATGAAAAAATAAAACCAATAACTTTTCTTTTCTTTTCGTAATATTTTTACGAAAAATAGGGTTGCCAAAAGCGCAAAAAAGCCTGACAGTGCATACGTACGCATTTCTTGCGCGTACCAAACCTGAAACGGGCTCATCGCCATTAACAAAAGGGCGACTATACCGGTTGAACGGTCGTAAATGAGGCGTGTTAATTTATAAAAAACCAACAAAGACAATGTGCTGAAGATAACGGAAAGTATTCTTAGCGACTCCCAACCTTTCAGTAAAAAGCTTGAGACGTAAATTAATAGGTAGTAAAAGAAAGGTTGCGGATCATCACGGGATTCCTCAAGCATAAGCGACGGGATAGAAATTCCGGCCACGGCAGCATCCCTTTCCATATTTTGATGAGAAAAAACATAGGAGACGGTTTCGTCAAACCACAAATCATATTTATTTAAATTGTACAGCCTTATGGCTAAAGCTGAAATCAAAATTAATAAAATAATCAGTGCTGATTTTTTCTGGCAGATAAGGAAGTTTCTCATAGTTTTAGTATTTTATTGGGCGTAACCGAGAGATTTCAGCATTTCTTTCTCATTCCGGCTTAACGCAGGAGTAATAGTTCTATCTTTCGGCCGGGGCCTCCCCATATATTCTCCTAATTTCTACTTTAGATATTCAAATTTATCTTTTTCTTCCAATGCTAGATTTTTTGATTCCTTGGGATCATTTTTTAAATCATAAAATTCATGCTGATTGTTAATCCTTATTGTAAACAAAACCCTTCCCTGCATTTCTTTAGAGCTGGGTATTCCGTACTGTTCCAATACCGTTGGCGCGATATCTGTTATTGAAGGCGACTTTAACTCTACCTTTTTATTTAACCATATTACACCGGGTACTAAAGCAGGATCGATTAAATGGTCTCCGCTCCATTTTTTATCATTATTTTCAACAAACACAGTCGGCACTCCACCCAAGGCGGTCTGCCAGGACGCGCGATACCCGGTGTTAAAACCTGCAAATAGGTCTGGGCCGTCATTTTTATAGGTACCGCTAAAAATATCTTCCCCGGAATAGACTTTGCTAATAAATTTCTCTCCAGATTGGGGATCCCTCACTGCTTCAAGGCCATCAGTAATCTCGCGTTTTAACTTCTTTGCCTCAGGCTCACTTACGATTCCATAATATTCGCGGCCGATTTTGTTTAAATATATTCCTCCAAACCCTAAAGAATAGGCCTTTGTCTTTGACCAATCTACATTTTCAAAGAATTCACTGCTTTCGCTTTTTCCCTCATTTAAAAAAAGGTATCCATTTTCTAAAAGCCAGCGGTTCAGGTTGACTGCCTTGCGGAAAGAATTAAATCCATGGTCCGATAAAATAATCAAAACCGTGTCCTTATCTAACTTTTTTAAGACGATGCCCACAATTTTATCCATCTTTTCATAATACTTATAGATAGTATCCTGATATGGTGAATTCTTCTCATGAAGCGGGTGCGTTGTATCCAGATAACGCCAAAACATATGCTGAACCACGTCTAAAACTTCAAAATAATAAAAGAAGGCCCCACTTTTAAAGCCCTTTAATCCTTCATTAAGGATTCTTTCATTTTCTCTTAAAATCTCATCCACATGCTCCAAAAATGCCTCTTCACCTAACCTGTCTTCCGTTAAGGCCCAGGTATCATAAGGCATGCCCTGAGTATAAAACAGGCCTATTTTTTTAGCTAATTTAGCCGAATAATCCTTAGGATAAGATATGGGAAAAAGCGGTTTTTGAGGATCAAAATTTACAGGGCTCATATAAAGCTCTAATTCCGGGTAAATAGATTTAAGATAATACTTTACTATCCCATGGGCTTTTTTGAATGGGCCTATACTGAATGATACCCGCACCCAATTACTCCAGCTTTTCTCTTTAAGTATGACTCTATTCCTTTGGAGATTAAGGATTACTTCTTTCTTGTCGGGACGAATAACTATTCTAAGAGGAACCTTGCTTTCACCGGCTTTACCGCCAGCGGAGGAAATCTTCGGCCCGTAGATTTGCGTATTGATAACTCCGTTTTCAAAAGCCACGGGAATAACTTTGCCACGGATATTCCTGCTGTCTTCAGATAATGTCTTTGTGGTATAAAAAGAGTAGGTACCCATGGTACCGGTAATATCAGGCACGCCCATTCCGGAAACCATTTTACCCAATAATGGTTGGGGAGGAAACGTATTAGGGCAATAATAAATGAAGCTTGGGATTTTGTGTTCTGACAAGATTTCCCAGAAGGCTTTGCCTTTTCTGCGCGATTTAATCCTGACCTTGTTTCCATCGTTATCAATTTCGTAAAGGCTTAAATAAAGCTGGTAATTATTCGGGTCGCGCATGATAAAGTCAAATATGCCATGCTCTCCGGGATTTAGACCGGTGGCAAAACTCGTCCAGGCAACCACTGATTCTGCCGGGTTGGTAGTTGCCAGGCGCGAATAAGCTCCATTTGTTTTTAGATAAGAAAAGTTCGGCAGCCTGCCTTCCTGGATGAGTTTTTCGGTAATATTAGGGTCCATAGCGTCAATGCCTATAATTATTACTTTCTTCTTAGGGGAATTTTTATGCATCAGTAATCCTCCGGCAGCTAAAATTAAAACGATAACAACAAAAATAAAGAAAATTTTTCTTATGGATCTGAATAAAAACTTAAAAATTAACAAAAAAATCCCAAATAGGCCCAAAGCCATTGCCCAGACGATGGATAATCCCTGGCCGAATATAAATCCCGATCCAGGGTCAACATAACTACGTAAATATAACATTGTGCCTCATAGTATTATTCCCGCGGCGCATATTTCTTTATCTTTATCTTCCAGTACAAACCTTCCAAGACTGTTTATGCCCTGAAATTTCTCGGTTACTACGGGATCCCTAGTGTTCAGTTCAATTTCCGCAAGGTCTAATTCCTGTAAGCTGTCAGCTTGGGGTTTAACCCCTAAATCTACCGAGTCCCAAATAGTAACAATCCGGACTATTTGAGCTGGGGCGGCCTGGGATAAAGACTTAAACTTCAGGCTTTCGTTTCTTTTAAGCGCTTTAACGCAAAATATTTTCGCCAGGATTACCGTCCCTGAATTTGGCAGTTTCGGCTTGCACAAAATAATGCCTCTTTTTAAGCCAATATTACCATCAAGAATCAAACCAATATTATCCGGAAACCCGGCGCTACGGGCATGCTTATTAAAAACTTTTATCTGCTTTACTTTGCTTTCTTTGCCGAAGGGAAAGATAGTTACCTTCTCGCCGGCTCTAATCTTGCCTGAAATAACCATCCCAACTATAATATTCTGGCTGCCAAACCTGTATACATCCTGGACAGGCAATCTAAAATTACTCCCCCTATTCCTTCGGCAGCTTATAGATAATGCTTCAATAAGGGTTTCTCCCTTATACCAGTTCATCTTTTGAGAATTTTTAATAAAGTTTCCTCCCTCCTTAGCTGATGCAGGGATACAATACCTGGGTTTTATGTTCAGCTTATCAAAAAATGCGCAGATTTTAGCTTTTTCATTCATAAATGCTTCTTTATTATAGCAAACGCTGTCCATTTTATTTATCACCACTATAAACTGACCAACCTCCAGGAACTTTAAGACCTGAATATGCCTTTTGGCCTGCTCTTTTAATGATTCCCGCGCATCAACTACCAGCACCGCGATATCAGCATAAGAACTTCCGACAAGCATATTTTTAATTAGCTCTTTGTGTCCGGGGACGTCTATAAAAAGCCACTCCCTTCCTTTCTTATCCCTGCAAAATACCTGGGTAGTATCAATGGTAAGCTGATTTTCTCTCTCCTCCTCAAAGCTGTCTAAAAGATAGGCAAATTCAAAATCACGTCCGTTCCTTAAGCAGGATTCCTCAATATTGCCGATTACTCCGTCACAGATAGACCCGGACTCGTATAAAAACCTTCCTATCAAGGTCGATTTGCCCGCATCTACGTCGCCTGTAACCACAACTTTTAAGCAATTTCGCATATCCCTACATATACCCCAGTGAGCGCAATTTCTGCATCATATATTCTTTCTCTTTATCCTGCGCCCGGCCGGACCTTTCCGAGATTTTTGTAATTCTAATTTCTTTGATGATTTTATCTATTGTATTTGCTGTTGAAGCGACCGGCTGACAACAGCATTCACAGCCTATACTTCTATATCTACGCCCGAGTTTTGAAAAATAAAGGTCAATCACCGGAAGCTTCTCCCGCTTTATATATTCCCAAATATCTATTTCACGCCAATGCAGCAAGGGATGTATCCTGAAATGTTGTCCCGAAGCATTATTCGTTTTGTAATATTCCTGCCACAATTCCATCGCTTGATTCTGATAATCCCACTTAAAACTCTCATCCCGCACAGAAAAATACCTCTCCTTCGCCCTGATAGTATGCTCATCCCTTCTTATGCCTACAAGTAATGCCTTAAGGCTGTATTGAGTAATTGCCTGCTTTAACGCCTCGGTTTTTAATTGTGTGCAGCAAGCAAACCTTCCTTCTTTTGATGGCGACATTTTTTCTCTTAAGGCCGGCTCATTCTTGGCAATCCTGAAATCAAGGCCCCAGGCCTTAGCGAATTTATCCCGGAATTCATAAATTTCTTTAAACTTAAAAGTGGTATCAATATGAATAACGGGAATAGGGACATGCCCAAAAAAGGCCTTTCTGGCGAGATGCACCAAAGTAGTTGAGTCCTTTCCCATGCTCCAAAGTATAGCTAACTTTTGCTTATATTCCCAATAGGCTTCCCTGATAATGTAAATACTTTTGCTTTCCAGTTCATCCAAATACGAATTATTTTTCATCTTAAAATGAGTATCCGGCAGCTTAAGAAAATTACTGCTATTGCTACTAATACGCCTAATAAGCGTTTTGGCAGTCTGCCACAGACAAATGCGGCAATTGGCGCGCCAATGATCCCTCCAACCAAAAGCGCAAAAATTACCTCCCAATAAATATTTCCAAATCCAATAAGAATGTAAAAAGTGGCAGAGATGGCCAGTGTTATAAAAAATTCAGCCAGGTCAACAGAACCAACTGCTTTATTAGGCGCAGTACCGGTCATTACTAACGCAGGAGTGCAAATAGGACCCCACCCGCCTCCGCCAACCGCATCGATAAAGGCCGCGCAAAATCCGAGAACTCTTAGTTTATTAGAAGAATAGATTTTTAGCTTGGATGAATTTGTTTCCGTTCTTCTGTAAATAAAGCGGTATAAAATCAATAACCCCATAGACATGAGCACTAAGCCCACAACTATCTTTATCTGTTTTGCGGGAAATTTCACCAAGCCCAAAACGCCAATAATGCCGCCGATAACTCCGAATGAAACTAACGGTAAAATTAAATCGCGCCTGACGTTGCCGAATTTAAAATGCGATATTCCTGATACAAAAGAGACAAAAATTTCCGAAGTGTGGACACTTGCGCTTGCTATAATAGGAGATATTCCCATGGAAATAAGCAA